>Ga0209542_10001212_pt1 | contig 61261 bp, 76 predicted proteins | sample RifCSPhighO2_01_FD_184028 | JGI IMG/M metagenome (GOLD analysis project Ga0209542, IMG submission 184028) | Soil microbial communities from Rifle, Colorado - Rifle CSP2_plank highO2_0.1 (SPAdes) (version 2) | ecosystem: Environmental > Terrestrial > Deep subsurface > Rock core/Sediment ...
GAGCTTGAAAAAGTTGTTGATTACGTAAAGAATCAATAGTAACTTAACTGATGTCCTGGAAACTACGCTCCGCCGAAGGCGGATTTTTTGCGAAGCAAAAAACCTTTAGGGCGTAGAGGACGTCATTTAATTTCTTTTTTGGGCGAGCAAGAATAGCGAACGAAGTGAATACTATGCTGTTACCAAAAGAGAAGTATTATCTCGCCGAAAATTCATCATTAACTCTCAAGTGGTAAAGAAACGAAATATTTATAAAGTATGAGATTCGACAAACGCTAGGAGAAAATAAAATGTCAAAAGGAAATATAATAGTAGTAATTGCTAGTGGTAGTCTATCAGCTGCGAATGGATACTTTGCTTTAGAAAATCTTTTGAATTATGCAAACACAAAATCGGCTATAATTCAAGAACATCTATCAAGAGCTCCAGAATTAACTGAACAAGCGTATCAAGCAGCAAGAGAAGCTGCTGGAAAAGTATCGTCTGGAGATTTATATCTTGGATTGTTTCACGCAGCAGTCGCAGGACTTGTTGGAAGTCTTGCAATTTATGAGTCTTGCAGAGAAAAATAGTGGGCGGTTGCAAGCCCCATTCATTCCCCATCTTATTCAGCAACGCCGCGTGATTTTACCCTATCACCAATTTCCCTTTTCCTAAATTAACTCACAGCCCTCATAATTTCACTAAGATAATTATCCCCAAACTTCTTCAAAAATAATTAATAATTAATCCAAAATATCAATTAACTCAGATGACTGATTTTCAACTTAATTTTTTCTTTTGGGGGCGAGCAAGAATAGCGAACGAAGTGAGCGGTTGCGAGCAGGGGAGAATTATCTCCTCATCTCCTCCCAAATCCCCAACCCCTCCGCAGAATCCTCCACCATTGTCGGCGATTCATTCACAATTCGAACCTCTTTGTCCAGCTTCTTCAGCTCTCCCAAAACCCCAAGCCAGTCTTCACGCAAAGTAGTCTTGTGATGCTTCTCACCCTTTTCCCCATAAACAATCCCAGAAAAATGACAATGCCATTCTTTGCCGGGAAACGCTTTCAGAAGTCTCTCCCAGTCAATTTTCTTATCGCGAGCCAGAACGTGCGCAAAGTCTAAACAAAACGAACAGCCAGTTTCCCTAACCAATCTGCTAACTTCCTCAACACTTCCAAAAACATTCACCTTTCCCATTGTCTCAGGCGCGAGTTTAATCTTCCATCCTTTCTCTTTCACTTCCTTCATTATCTCAACAATCCCATCCCGAATCACGCCAAACGCCCCGTCTTTATCTTTTCCATAATATCCGGGATGAAAAACCACAACCTTCGCTCCCAGCCACGAGCCAACTTCACAGCAATCCAAAATCCTTTTCTTAGTCGCCTCTCTCTTTGCCTTCTCAGAAGAATTCAGGTTGACAAAATAAGGCGCGTGTATGCTCAACTCAATCCCAAGTTCCCGCGCCCGCTCCCCAATCCTTAAAGCATCTTCTTTTCTCTTAATGTAAACAGAATAAGTAAAAGCAATCTCGCACGCCCGAAAACCAAGTTTAGTGTACTCTTCAAGATTTCCAACAGCTTCCTTAACACCTCCGAGCCCCGCCGGCCCGAATTTTATTTCACTCATAAAATGAATTAGAAGAAGAGATTAATAAATTTATAGCACAAAACATAAATGTTTGCCCACATAAAATATAATTAAGATAAATCCGAAACGATTTTATATTCCCGACGGTGTTTCTGATTAATCCTGGTTCGCTGTTCCCTAAATGAAAAGTATTAATGTCCATCTCTGTAATTAAAATTCATCATGTTCCAAGCAAGCTTGCCCATCATCTCTTCCAGAAATAGGACTAACTTCTCGGCTCTTCGCCCGCTCCCTAAAATATCTTTCAAACTTTTTGACTATTCCTGGTTTTGAAACTCTTTTATCTAAAACACTGAGTATAACACATAGTCTCCTATCAACACCAGAACCTTGCTCATAAGTGTGAACAGAAACGTTAGGGCCAAATCCGCCAAAGCAAAACCTTCTAGTCACGCCTTCGACATATCTCCTTCCAAGCTCAACAGCGTCGCCAAACTCTTCTGTTATCCATCCATCAAGAACCTTGCCGGCATTAAATAGTTTAGCTGCATAATCGTCCCGCCCAGCAGCGGGATATTCTTTCATTCCAAGAGTTTTCTCAAGAGTGTATAACCTGAACATCCCCCACTAAAAAATAAATCCTTTTTAATAATTTGTATTCTTGATTAATCTTGCAGAAGAAATGCCCTTGAATTTTAAGAAACTCGCAATCCATAATTATCATAAAAATAATCTGTTAGATTTGGGTTGAAATTCTTATTAATTATCTATTGATATCATCTTTTACTTCAAAATACAAATCTAGATTAACTTTGTTTCGCGGACATTCCTTAAAAAAACTACAAACCCGCCGAAAACATTAAATACCCCCCAAGTCAGAAAATAGCATGTACAAAAGATTCACAGACCGCGCAAGAAAGATTATGGCTTTGGCTAATCAGGAAGCTCAAAGATTAAATCATGAATATGTTGGAACAGAACATATTTTATTAGGGTTGGCAAAAGAAGGTACTAGTACTGGGTATAACATTTTGAAAAATTTAGGTTCTTTTGATTCGAGAACATGTAGAATCGAAGTAGAAAAAATAGTAAAGAGGGGTCCAGACATGGTGACAATGGGAAAACTGCCCCAGACACCAAAAGCAAAAAGAGTAATTGAATATGCAATTGATTTTGCAAGGGAAAGAGGGCATAATTATGTCGGCTCAGAGCATTTAGTTGAAGGACTTCTTCAGGAGGAAGACGGTGTCGCTTTCCAAGTCTTGACTAATATGGAAATAACACGAGATAAATATCTTGCAGGGTTTGATAATTATCTGCAATCTTTAAGAGAAGAATCTGCCGAACAGCCGCAAGAACAGCAAAGACAAGAACCAGCTCACTGGGTAATTCCAAGAAGCGCAATGTGTTTAGCGGATGTAGTGAAGGAATACGGGTTTGAAACTAAACCCAATGAAAGTGGCATTGACATCGTCGGCGTAGAAGGATTAGTTGGGAGAATAAGCGAACAAGGAAGAACCGTTAATTATCAATTAGGAGACCTGGACCAGATAAAAGAAGCTCTTGTTCTAAGAAATGCATACAAAGCAAACGGAGTTCCCTTTACCGATGTTCCTCCTGTTGCTGAAGTTTTGAATCATGTAGCAAGACAGGCAAATGACCTTCGAGATGTTCAGAATCAGTTACGTCAATAATTCTCAATAATTACAAACTCACCAACTCAACACTAGCATCTTCCACAGCCCCAAAATTCGTCGCCCCCAAATATTTAACCTCAGATTCATCGCACGCCTTCACAATAACTCCGGAAGCAGTCCCGTCAATAACGATAGCATAAACTTTCTGCCGCGAATTCTTCAAACTTCTTACAACTTCCTTCGCGCTGACTTTTCTGATAACATCAAGATTATTGTCCAGCATCAACGCGCTCTTGCTGTCGCGCGCCTTGTCGTCGTAAATCTTTCTCAGCTTCGCCTTTGCGTCGCCTTCAAATTCCACAGCGCGTTCTTCCTTAACATCAATTCTGATTCCTTCCCATCTCATAAAATCCCTGACATCAACTCTCTTCCTCAGGGCAACAAGAATCTCTTTTCCAGTCAGCTCCTCAACTTCTTTTCCGTCAGGTGCAGCTGCAACATATTTCACATTCGCATTCATAATAACATTCTTGGCAATTAGCTTTCCGCCTCTGTCGCCGTCAATAAATAAAGTAATTTCCTTGTCTCTGCTAAGCTCTGCAATTTCCGGCGGAAGTTTTGTCCCGTTCATTCCAGCGACATTGTAAACCCTGTTCTTCAGCAAATTAATAACATCAGCCCTTCCTTCAACCACAATTATTTCCTTCCCAGAAATATCACCGACAGGAATCTTGCTTTCCCCATATTCCTGAATTTTCAAAGCCCGCGAATCTGTCTTCAATTCCTCAGACATTTCCTTAAAGCTGTCTCCTCCGCCCATTTTCTCCATCAGCGCCTTTGCTCTCTCTTTGATAAAATCACGTTTGCCTCCTCTGACATCTTCAATCTTTGTGACTTCAATCCTCGCTTCAGTCGGCCCGATTCTGTCAATTGTCTCAAGAGCAGCCGCAATCAAAGTTGTCTCAGATTTGTCAAGAGCAGAAGGAACCTGAATATCGCCGATTGTCTTGCCGTCAACTGTCTCAAGTTCAACCTCAATCCTCCCAATCTTTCCTTCTTTCTGCAGCTCCCTCATCTCCATGTCCTCTCCGAGCAAGCCTTCCGTCTGTCCAAAGATAGCTCCGATTACGTCTGGCTTTTCAAGCGGCCCTTCTGAGCGAAACGCCGCGTAAATCATATATTTTATTGATACTGGGCTTATTTTTGCCATTCTTTCCTAGAAGAAGTCAAATAATATCTGCTTGCAAATAATCTCAAGTAATGCGCGCCTGCGCGTGAACATGAAATTGAGCTTCTTCTGGCTTTCTAACAAACTCAGGGTTTTTAAGGCTTTCGGGATTTTTTGTGTGCTGGGCGCCATTCTCCATATCTCTCTGAGAATGTTTTTGGAGCATGCTCATGCTCTTTTCTTGCCTGGTTTCTCTGCATTGCTTCATTTATCTTGTAAGTATCGCAGCAAGTGTTGTCTCCATCGTAAGGGCATCTGCCAAGACCGGCTTGACAGGTTTCATCTCTCACCGCCTTATAGAACTCGCATTCTCCATTAAAAACAACGCTTCCCTTTCTTGTCGACCTGCTTACCATTACTCTAGTGTTTGGCGTTGTCATATTCAATTAAGGATTTTAAGACTTAAATATTTATTGCCTCCAGGATACAACAATCTTAAAAACCATCAACTCTTTCAATAGACATGAAAATCCTAACGCAAAAATCAATATCCAATAAAGATAATGAACTAAACTATAAGACAGTCAAAGCTGTCAAAAGTTATTCTTATATTAACAACTTTTATTCAACTAGTGAAGGAGTTTGCATCCAATGAAAATCCTAACCCTCCATTGCGACTACATAAAATTCAAAGCAGTAAAAAAAGCAATTCAGAAAGCAGAAGACCCGATAAAAAAAGAGGAAACCGAAGTCAAAGAGCCTCTTGTTGTCCTGACAGCAGTTGAATCCGGCGACGGAGAAAAAGAAATCAATGACACAGCCGAAGCAGTAATAAAAACAGCAAAAGAAGTCAAAGCCAAAAAAATTGTCCTCTACCCCTACGCCCACCTTTCCTCCAACCTCGCCAAACCCGAGCACGCTCTCGAATCTTTAATCAACATTGAAAAAAAACTAAAATCAAATAAGCTCGACGTCACAAGAGCGCCATTCGGCTATTATAAAACTTTTGAGTTGAAATGCAAAGGGCACCCGCTCGCAGAGTTAAGCAAAGAGTTCTCTCCGACGATAAAATCAGGAGAAACGTACAACCCGGAAAAACTTCTTAACGAAATCTCTCGCTCAAAATTAGACACATCAAAACTAAAAGAAAACGACCACAGAATTCTCGGACAAAAATTAGACTTGTTCAGTTTCAACGAAACAGCCCCAGGAATGGTTTTCTGGCACAACAACGGCTGGATAATTTACAACGAGCTAGTCAAATTCGCGAGAGAGCAAAATCAAAAAAATGACTATCAGGAAATATCAACTCCCCAAATTTTAGACAAGCGCCTCTGGCAAATCTCAGGGCACTGGGAAAAATACAAGGAGAACATTTTCATCTCAAAATATGAAGACAGAGATTTCGCAGTCAAGCCGATGAACTGCCCGGGCGGAATGCTCGTCTACAAATCCTCTACAAAATCCTACAAAGACTTGCCGTTAAGAGTCGGAGAATTCGGAACCGTCCACCGCCAGGAACTTTCCGGGGTATTAGCCGGATTATTTAGAGTAATAAAATTCACGCAGGACGACGCGCATCTGTTCTGCACCGAAGAACAGCTCGAAGACGAAATAATAGGAATAATGAAACTCGTTGACTTCTATCTGAAAACTTTCAACCTTCCTTATCACGTTGAACTTTCAACCCGCCCGGAAAAAAGAATCGGCGATGATAAACTCTGGGACAAGGCAGAAAAGGCATTGGAATCCGTCCTGAAAAAACAAAAAGTAAAATATAAAGTCAACAAAGGCGACGGCGCGTTTTACGGCCCCAAAATAGATTTCCACGTGAAAGATTCACTCGACAGAACCTGGCAGTTGTCAACAATTCAGGTTGACTTCGCAATGCCTGAAAGATTTGATTTGGCGTACACAGGAAAAGACAACAAGCTTCACCGCCCAATCATGCTGCATAGAGCAATCTTCGGCTCCGTCGAAAGATTTATCGGAATCCTATTAGAGCACACAAAAGGCCTTCTCCCTGTCTGGCTCTCCCCAGTCCAAGCCCGTGTAATTTCATTCACAGACAGAAACATAAAATCCGCAGAAAAATTAGTCAAAGAGTTGAAAGAACAAATCCCCCAGTTAAGAGTTGACGCAGATTTGGAAAACTCAACAGTCAACGACAAAGTCCGCAAGGCCGAAATCCTCCGCATCCCATACATAATCGTAATAGGCGACAAAGAAGAACAGGCAAAAACATTAGCCGTCCGTTCAAGAGGCGAAAAACCGAAGTTCGGAGTAAAACTCAATGATTTCGTTAAAGAACTCAAAGATAAGATTGAGAAGAGAAGTTAAATATTATCCAAGGGACTCCGCACATTCTTAATCGAAGCCTGACTTACCTGCGTGTAAATCTGCGTCGTCTTAACGTCACTATGTCCTAACAATTTCTGAATAATCCTCAAATCAGTCCCCTGCTCAAGAAGATGCGTCGCAAAACTATGCCGTAACAAATGAGGGTACACTCGTTTCTTAATTCCCGCCTTCCGAGCAGAGTTCTGCACAATTTTTTGTATCGTGTCTTTTGTTAGTTTTCCGCCTCTTGCCGAAGGGAAAAGGATTTCTGTCATATTTAATTTAGAATACTTTTTTAGCTCCTTTTTAATTGAGATGGGAAGTCTAACAAATCTATCTTTTTTGCCCTTTGATAAATTGATTTTTATTAGATTTTCTTCAAAGTTTAAATCATTTGATTTAAGATTAACAATCTCTGAAACCATAAGTCCGCAACCGTAAAGAAGTTTTATTATTAATCTGTGTTTTATGTTTAAAGTGGCGTTTATTAGTTTTTTAACTTCATCAGTTGTTAAAATTTCTGGTAGTGTTTGATTTTTCTTAGGATTTGGCAGAAACAATTTTCTTTTCATGCACTTAACCAAAAATTTATTAAAGATTTACATTAATTACATAAATATATGGATAGAAAAATTATTCTCTACATTGCCACAAGCCTTGACGGGTTTATCGCAAAAGAAGATGGAAATATAGACTGGTTAACAAAATATGAGAATAGTGGAGAAGATTATGGCTTTAAAGAACTGTATGACAAAATAGGAGCTGTGCTAGTTGGAGGCACAACTTATGGGCAAATCGAAGATGCATATAAAGGCAAAGAGGCTTATGTGTTCTCAAGAACAAAGTCAAAACAGAAGGCAGACAACATACATTTTTTTAGTGGCGATGTTAAAGAAATAGTTAATAATTTGAAATTGGGGAATAATAAGAATATTTGGTTAGTAGGGGGTGCCGCTTTAGTTAATCAATTTTTGAATGCAGATTTAATAGACGAATATATAATCACGATAATTCCCACATTACTTGGTAAAGGTATCTCATTGTTTCAGGGGAAAAATCCTGAAAGTAATCTTAAATTATTAAATGTTAAATCTTACAAATCTGGCTTGGTTCAATTACATTATGCAAAACGTGCCTGAAATAAAAACTTCTTCGGATTTCTTCGAAATCCTCGACCACGCTGCGCTCTCCTCCTTTCAGTCGTCGGGGCGTATAACAAGGGATATACGGTTCAGCCCTCGGCTCGGGCTCCACCCAAATTTTTCTTCCACTTCGTTCCAGAAAAACTTCGTATATCCCGGACGTTATGCTCAATTGCGAGGCGAGGCTTAGAATTTTCTACGGATATATTTTATTCCGTTCGGGGCAATTAAAATAATTGGATGATCATTAGAAGCAAGTAATTCTCCATCTGTCAATTCAGCTCTTTGTTCTAATGGCAAATCTCTTCCACCTTCTAGTCCAAGAGACAATAATTCTATATAATTGCCCCTCACTTTATAGAGTGGTTGTGCTTCACTAGGATCAAAACCCTCTTGTCTATACCATTCAATTAGTTTTTGATGATAACCATCCCTACATGGGAGTGCTTCTTGTACATGCACAACCCCTTTAGGTGTTTGCATATCATATTCAATTTGCCAATTTTCTGTATCCATAGTTACCATTATTAAGTAAGTATTTAAAAACTTTTCGCCTCGCCTCTCAACTCAAAATTTTTGCCTTCGGCATCGTTGCACTAAAATTCAATCCTTCGGAGAGTTTAACAGGAATTTAACGGTTCCGCTCACATACGGTTCGGCTCCACCCAAATTTTTCTTCCACTTCGTTCCAGAAAAACTTCGTATATCCCTGATGTTAAATCCAATCCCCAAACCAAAAACATTCCTTAAAGAACCAAAAACTATAAATGTCCATAATGACACGCAGGTGCATGGCAGTAAAAAACATTTCAATAACAGAAGAATCTTACAAAAGACTTACGGCGGTAAGGGTGATAAATAAAGTCGTTAAAAAGAGAAACATAATGAACTTCTTCGGAGTTTTATCAAAAGAATCAGCTGATAGATTAGAGAAGAACATAAAAAAGGCAAGGGAATTTCAGACTGAAAATGAGTCATGCCGATAACATAAAAATATATAAACCCCTCCGCCTAATTTATCTTAATTACAAAAAGAAAATGAAAATAAAACCATACGTCGAAAAACTTGAACACTCCAAGGAATACAGAAACTTTAAGATAAAATATCCGGAATCCCAAATTATAGCCGGCTTTTTCGTCCTAGACTTTGAAACCGGAGTTAACATCCACCAAATTGATTTCTACGTTCCCAAGGAAAAAAAAGTCGCTGCATTCACACTAGACGGCGGCGTGAAACTTCAGATGCTTGAAACAACAGGAATGAAAAACATTCCGGAAGCCCTCGACATAAACACAAACATTGACTTAGACGCTCTAAAAGGAATCCTAGAAGACGAAATGAAAAACAGGAACATCTCCGACGAGATAAAGAAGATGATTGCAGTTGTCCAAAAAGTCAAGGGAAGAAAAATCTGGAACATCAATTGTGTTCTGTCGGGAATGGGGATTCTAAAATCACACGTTGAAGACGACTCGCAGACAGTTCTGAAAATAGAAAAACTTTCAATGTCAGACATAATGAAGCATATGCCGGCTCAGCCGATGCAAATGCAGGTGCCTGAGGGCAAGGTGAAAAAATCCGGAGCGAAAGACGAGCTTGCCCAGATAAAGAAAATCGAGGAAGAACTGCAAAAAGAAAAAGATAGATTGGCAAAAGAACTTCAAAAAGAGCATTCTGTTAAAGCGAAGAAGTAACCAAGATTAATGAAAAATGCCATCAGTAATATAACAATCGTCCCGAATTTATGTTAATTATGTCTTTGTACCGGTTAGTATCTACGCTTTATGAAAACCACCTATTCATCAAACTCAGATTGTTTTTATTATTAATTATTTCATTCGATTTTTTTATCGCAAGCCTTTTATAATCTCGCGCCTCTTTATCAAAATGAAAATCTTCTTCAAAAACAAATCGCTGGAAATAAAAGTAAAATCTCTTTCACCATTGGGAAAGTTCACAGGACTGATGTTCCGCTCATCAGATAACGAAAATCTTCTTTTCAAATTCAAAAAACACTCAAGACATTCAATACATTCTATATTCGTCTTTCACAAATTCCTTGCTGTCTGGCTTAACGGTGAAAACAAAGTTGTTCAGATAAATTTAGTCAGTCCGTTTTGTTTGTCAATCAAGCCGTCTAAGCCAGCAGGAAAACTTATAGAAATTCCATTCAACAAAAAAAACGAGGGCATAATTAAAAAGCTCGTCGGCAAGGAAATATTTAAATAGACAGAGTAATAATATTATTTATAGTTAGTAAAAAAGGAGGTAAAAATGGGAACAGTTGTTGCAAAAAATGTTGTCAAGAGAAAGCATGGCTATCTTTACTACGTTGACGGAAAAGGAAACGTATGTGAAGCTAAGATGTCTCGAGGCGGCAGAAAGAAAAAGGCATCTAAGAAAAAAAGAAGATAATTCTTCTTGACTTTATTTTATTTTTCACTAATTTTATTGGTTTTTGATTTTACTGATTTTCTATATGATTTATGATTCAGCTCACTGCCCACGAGCAGCCACTCACTCCGCTCATTTTCCGAAGCGTTCGCGAACGCGAGGAATGAGAATTTCCTGTTTGCTTTCATTTGGCTGTGTCAGCAGACGAATGAATGAAAATCGCGAAGCGATTTGCTTTCCCCGCTCGCTCCGAAACCATAATTACGTTGGTAAAATCATACTTAACAAGCGTGATTGGATTTTATGATAATTACTTTATTGGTGGGGAGCAAATGGATAGCGAACGAAGTAAGCGGATTTGCGGGGCGGGATGATAGTTTTCTTTACCAAAACAATTTAAACACTCTTCCTCTCAATAACACATGATCCTCGGAATAGAATCCACAGCCCACACTTTCGGCGTCGCAGTCGTAAACAAAGGCAAAATCCTCGCAAACGAGAGAGACATGTACATTCCTGAAAAAGGCGGAATCGTCCCGATGGAAAGCGCAGGACACCACAAAAAAGCAGCGCACTCCCTCTACAAACAAGCTCTTGAAAAAGCAAACATCCAGGAAAAAAATATCAAAGCAATTGCGCTCTCAAACGCGCCCGGCTTAGCTCCTTGTCTTCACGTCGGACTAAACTTCGCAAAAGAACTCGTATCCACTTTGAAAATCCCAATCATCCCTGTCAACCACTGCATTGCTCATCTGGAAATCGGGTGCTCAGTCGGAGCCAAAGATCCTGTCCTTCTCTACGCAAGCGGAGCAAACACGCAAATCATCGCATACGCCGCAGGAAAATACCGCGTCTTCGGAGAAACCCTCGATTTAGGAATCGGAAACTTTATTGATAAAGTCGCAAGAGATTTCGGCTTGGCATTTCCAGGCGGCCCAAAAATAGAACAGCTCGCTGTTGATGGGAAGTATGTTGAATTGCCTTACTCAATCAAAGGGATGGATATTTCACTTTCAGGAATGCAGACGAAAATTAAACAACTTCATGGCAAGGGAGTTTCAAAAGAGGATTTGGCTTTCTCACTCCAAGAGACGGCTTTCGCGATGTTAGTTGAGGCTGCCGAGCGGGCATTAGCCCACACCGGAAAAACAGAATTAGTTCTCGGCGGAGGCGTCGCGTGCAATTCCCGTCTCCAGGAAATGTGCAGGATAATGTGCAGTGAAAGATTGGTTGAGACGAAATTTTTCTGTCCTGACAAGCCGTTATTGGTTGACAACGCCGCAATGATTGCTTATACTGGGGAGCTGATGTTTTCTCGGGATAAATCTTTGGCTTTACCGCCTGAGAAAGTTGATATTAAACCAAGAGAGAGGACGGACATGGTGAGAGTTACATGGAGATAACCGAAATATTTACATACTTTCAAATTAATTAAAGACAATGGCAAAAGATAAATCGGCAAAGTCAAGATTTGGTTCAAATCCAAAACTAAGAAAATTCAGCAGAAAAGACAGAAGTGTTTTTCGTGAGTTACCGATAAAAAATAGGTGACTAATGACTTGAAATTTGTTTGTTTTAGTCTCCCAGAATAATCATCTCAATTTTTTACTTAGCTATTTACTTTTACGTATCCACATTTTTCGCATCTCCATAAACCTTCAATGAACTTCATAGGATTTCCGCATTTAGGGCATTTTATAAATTCTTGCAATACAGATCCAATAAGACCCCCAATTATAAAACCTGGGACTCCTCCAGCCATTCCTCCTATGGCTGCTCCTGAAACGATTATTGCTCCGGAAGAAGCAGATATATCGTTAATTCCCATTTTTCTTCCTCCCGAAAACTTTTCTTTCTAAATCTTGAACTCTGCGACTTATTAAAATACACCAAATAACAACCCCTGTTATAATTCCCACATAAACAAAATTATAACCTAGAAGTTGGCCTATTGTCCCTGCAAAAGAAGGTGGGCCCATCCAAAATAAAAATTCTTTTAAATCATTCTTAAATTTTTGTGCCTTTCTCATTTCGGGCTCTCCTCAATTATCTTCTGTTCATCAGCACTAATACCATAAAGTTTGTAAACCATTTCATCAATTTCTCTGTCGGTTTTTTCTATCATTTCTGCAATATATTTAACTTCCTTCTTGTTCTTTTCAAGGAATTCCATTAATTCTGATTTCTTTTCGATGTTTAACTTAACTTTTAGCTGTTTAACAAATTCATCAAAATCTAACTCATAGAATTTATCCAACTTCTGAGGCAGTTTATCAATTTTATATTCGTGTTTGATTAGCTTCAGGAATTTGTCTTTTCTCTCGTAGAATTCTTTATTAAGTTCAAGCATTAGCTCTGCTTTTTCTATGAAGGGTTCCTGCTCTGAAGGAGAAATTATTTTTATCGGAAGTTGTTTTATATCATCTGGATAAAACCCGAGTTTATTTCTACTTATAGTTTTTAGAAAATTTAATGCCCACTCAGAATTTAGAATTGCTAAAATATATTTTAAATCAAAATGTTGAGATAATTCTTCTATCTCCCCCCTTTGTTTTTTATTCCACTTTTTAATACTACTCTCAATACTCTTATTTTTTACTCCCCTTAAATCAATAAATCTTTTTATAGTAAATATGCTATGATTATGCATAATTTCTTTGTTATCATATGTAGCCCCGGTCATTCCGCCAAAAATTAATTTTTCTCCTTCATAAAGCTCTGGGAAGGTTGGTCTTCTTATTTTTTTAGGGACTCTTTTTGTTCCCCACTCCAAATATTTAATATCTTTTATTAAATATTTTTGAATATTTTTAGCTTCTACATACTTTCTAGAGTGGATCTTGTCTTCTTTATCTGAAATTAAATCATCTTTTTTAAATTCCCCTTTTGTCGTCAACTCATTAGCATTTAAAACCATCCCAACACTAACAAAACAAGTATTTCCGAGTAACTCAGAATTTCCATAGGATTTTTTATTACCAACATAATTTAATCTAAAGCCATCTTGTCCAGATTTTCTTAAATCTATTTCAGAGATATTATCTATTTTTGTTATATCTTTGTGAATAATTTTATTTGTCTTTTTTGTCGGGCTAGAGTTCTCTACAAACAAGATAACGTTCTTAACTCCCACCCCTTTAAAGATATCGTCATTCGGATAGTAATCTATCTGATTAACCTGCTTATTTTGAGATAAATATTCTCTCATCTTAGAAGCATATTTTGCAGTGCAAAAAGCATCCGGGATAATCATGCTAAAATTTCCTTCATCTGATAATAAATTTAATCCTCTTTCAATAAATGCCAAATATAAATCCCATTTCTCATAAAGAGTTTTATAATCTCCTTTTTGTATAACCAACTCTCTCTGCTTTTTGTAGTTCTCATCATCAACATCAGCTCTTACATAGGGAGGATTACCAATAACTACATCGAAACCCCCGTTCCCCATAATCTCCTTAAATTGTTCATTCCAATTGAAAGCCAGCTTTCCAGCTACATCCTCGTTGTCTATTAGACTATTGCCTTGCTTTATGTTATTAGACAAATCCGTTAACTTTCTATTCTTACGAGCCATTTTTAGAAATAAAGAAAGTTTTGTTATCTCAACAGATTCCTCATTAATATCAACTCCATAAATATTGTTTTCGATAATCTCCCTCGCTTCGTCTTCTTCATTCCATTTTGTTAAAATTAGCTGTCCTTTATTATTGCTTTTTTTCTTTAGCCCTCGTTGAGCTTCGTATTGTCCCTCTTGCTGTTTAAACTCCTGAATCGCCTTAAAGATTTCAAGCATCACATCTGTCGCCTTTATCAAGAAGGCGCCAGAACCGCAAGCGGGGTCTAAAATTTTCATCTCCTTAAACTTCTTTTCTAAGTCTCCGATATTATTTGAATATTCTTTTATCAAATCGTAAGTTGTAACAGCTCCTTTATCAGAAAGATAGGGCACTATTGTATTCCTACAAATGTAATCTGTTATATATTCTGGCGTATAGAATATACCTTCTTTCTTTCTCCTAGAAGTTCTGTCAGTCTTCAAATCTTCAATATCAGAGATAGACTGCTCAAAAATATGTCCTAAGATATTGACATTGACTTCAGTGTTGAAATCAAAAGAAGCCATTAACAAAATATTCTTAATTATCGGGTTTAACTTGTTTTTGTACTTTTCAAAGAGTTCTTGCTCTTTCTCATTTAGACTATATCCTTTATTTTTTAGTTTAGAATACTGATTAACTTCTTTGAAGAATCTTTCATCTCTGAAGTCAGTAAAATAAATCCTAGAAGGAATAGGGTGCTGAAACAGTCCTCCATTAAAACCAAATACCTTATTAGGAAAATCACTTCCTTTATCTAGATCCTTAAAAAAACCAGTTAGGACATTAGAGATATTAGACGAATTCGAAGAAAACAGATGAACATTTTCCAACGTCTTCATAACCTTGTCTTCCACAAGTCTTTTTTCTATTTTGCCAGTATCTTCCGCGAAGAATACAAACATTAATCTGTTAAGAAAAATCTGAGCAAAATGAACTGCCCCATGTCGAAGTAATCCCTCGCTATTCGATTCAAATTCTTTTATCAACATTAATCTTGTCTCATGATACAGCTTGTAAAATTCCTTAGTAAACTCTCTTTCTTCAATAACAGACTTTTCATACAATTTCTCAATAAACCCTTTGTCTATACTCTCCCTAGAAAAGATAGCGACAAACTCATTTAATCTGTTTTGGCTTCTCTTTATCTCCTCAAAATCAAACAAATAGTACTTTGTGTTACCGACATCATACTTGAATAATATGAAATACTTATAATTTGTAACTATTCCGTAAGGTGTAGCAAACTTATTCATATATCTCCAAAGTTGCTGAACAGGCGACTCTTCATTCGCCCTTTTTTGTGGTAAGAACAAATCTTTGGTGTCCATGCCTTTAGTCTCAATTCTGACAACGCTTCTACCGTCTTTTTCATAAGAAAATTCAACGCCTTCTTTCTCATGTTTTATATTATCATAACCCAATAGATCTTTTAGAATTATATCATAAAATTTTAAATAGCCCAGCTTCTCCTTCATTAGTTCGCCCCTTTCTATTAAATCAAGCCATTCTTGAGATGCTTTTTTCTGTTTTGTTGTAAGTTTGGTCTCTGAAACCATCCTCCGTACTGTCGTCTCATTGAACAGAGTATTTTCCATAACCAATAAACATAAACAATCTATAAAAAACTATCCACCAACAAAATCCCGCAACCCGCCAAAAACCTTAAATACCCAATTTCTCATCTCTTCCTAATTAAACCAATGACGTTTAACAACGGAGGTCAAATGGACTTCTACAATATCATTGAAAGAGCAAAGAAAACCGGAAAAATCGAGAAGGGAACAAACGAAGTCACAAAGGCAGTTGAACTCGGCACAGCAAAGCTGGTTGTCTATGCAGCCGACGTCAACCCAAAAGAAATTGTTCAGCATCTGCCTGAAATCTGCAAAACAAAAGGAATACCCTGCCACGAAGTCGACTCAAAGCAAAAACTCGGAATGTCTGCAGGAATCCCTGTCAGCACATCAGCAGTCGCAGTAATCGACGCCGGCGATGCTTCCAGTGAAATTAAATCTTTAAAGAAATAAAATGGAAAGGATATATGAATCTGTATCGGAAGGAAAAGAGTTAGGAGCCTTTAGGGAGACGAATAATAGAATGATTGATTCTATGCTACGCAATATGCCCTTGAATACAAAGATAGCGTTAGGTTACTATAAATTATTAACAGGTAATTTGGAGGATTTAGAATTTGATATGGGGGTAGGACAATAAAATGACAGGAAAATCAATTAATACTCAAATGAAAGAATGGGTTTATGATAATTATTTTTTTCCTCTTAATAAATTGGAGATTAAATAAAATGGCATCCCAAAGAACCAGAGACAAAACAACAGAAGGCGGTTTCACAACAAAGTCAGAAGGCGAAGCAGTCAACGCGCTAGTCGAAGAATTCATCGGACGAACAGGTGCAAGAGGCGAAGTAACTCAGGCAAAAGTAAAAATTCTCTCAGGAAGAAATGAAGGGCGCTCAATGCGAAGAAACATAAAAGGCCCGGTAAAAGTCGGCGATTTTATAACATTAAGAGAAACAGAAATTGAGGCGAGGAGAATCCGAGGAAATCAGGGGAGGAGCGTTTAAGATGGGAAGGGCATACTCTATTAATCAACTTATGAAACATTACGGATTAGCGATAGTTCCTGAAAAACGTAGAGGTAGAAAGAAGAGAGCTGATATTAAGGAGTTTGAAGACAGAAAAGGAACTCTCTACGTTACTTCCCATATTCCTGGTAGAAAATATACTTCTAAGCATAAATCTCAAGAAATTGTAGCGATCTATGATTTATGTACTCGGCTAGGAAGAGAGGCCAATCTTTCATTTCTAGAATCTATTTTTGGGGGATTAAAAATATGACAACCTGCACCTTCTGCGGAAAAGATGAAAGTTATTTCAAGGGCATAAACCTAATCACAAACAAAGGCGAAGTAAAATATTTCTGCTCAAGCAAATGCCGAAGAAACGCCCTGACTCTCAAAAGGGACAAACGAAAAGTCCGATGGACTGAAGCCTTCCATGAAACAAGAGCTAAGACACGAGCCAAGGCGAAATAATAAAAACAGAAAATCTTTTATAGTAGATTCTCATATAAATAAAATGGAAGAAATTAAAATACCTGTAAGAAAAGAAGTCAAGGTAGAAATAGAAAAACACCCTGAAATAAATTGGGCAGAAGTATTTGGGAAAGCCGCAGTAAAAACTTTGCATAAATTAGCCGTATTAAAATTCATGGAAGAAAAACTAAGCAAAAGCGGTTTTACTGAGGAAGACGCAATAAGATTAAGCGACGAAATAAAACAGAGCAGATTAAGAGAGTTAAAGGAAAAAGGATTAATCTGATGAAGTTAGTCATAGACACTAACTATTTGTTTTCATTTTTCTGGAGGAGTGCATTCGCAAGCAAACTTCTTTTAGCTGACCACGATCTATACTCTCCTGAATTTGCATTGAGAGAACTGGAAAAACATAAAGAAGAAATAATGACGAAGACAAAATTAACTTCAGAAGATTTCAGGGAATTCAAATTGCTGCTGCAAAAAGTAATAGAATTTGTTCAGTTTTCAGAATATTCCAACTACATTCCAGAAGCTTTTCAGCTTCTGCCAGAACACCAAAAAGACATTGACTTTCTTGCATTAGCTATTTCTCTAAATGCAGCGATATTATCTAAGGACAAAAAACTAAAAGAGCAGTCAAAAATAAAAGTCTTTAACGAAAAGGAATTTTATCAATTGTTAGAATAAATCCCCATGTTAGTAAGATTATCTGATTGGATTTCTTATTAATTATTTTTGCATTATTTCCCTTCAAAAATCTCATTTATCGTCGACAAACGCACAATAAACTTTATAAACCCACTCAGCCTAATGAGATTATAACAGTTCTAAAATGACTGCACAAACAACCAAACCCGGCAAGGAATATGACTCAAAAAACATCACCGTACTGGAAGGTCTGGAAGCAGTAAGAAAGCGTCCTGCAATGTATATCGGCTCAACAAGCAAGCAGGGGTTGCATCATTTAGTCTACGAAACAGTTGACAACTCAGTTGACGAAGCAATGGCTGGCTTCTGTAAAAATATAGATGTAACGCTGGGCAAGGACGGCTCGGTGACAGTTGAAGATGACGGAAGAGGAATCCCAGTTGATGTGCACCCAGTTTACAAAGTCCCAGCCTTGGAAATCGTCATAACAAAACTCCACGCAGGCGGAAAATTCGACAAAGGCTCTTACGCCGTCTCAGGAGGCTTGCACGGAGTCGGAATAAGCGTAGTCTCAGCCTTGTCAAAACACATGAAAGCAATTGTATACAGAGACGGAAAAATCCACCAGCAGGAATACAAAATCGGAAAACCAGTAGACAAAGTAAAAGTCGTCGGAACCTGCCCAAAAGACAAAACAGGAACAACAATAATTTTCATGCCGGACGAAACAATTTTCTCAACAACAAAATTCGAATTCTCAATCCTGTCCGCAAGATTTCGGGAAATAGCCTTCTTGAACAAAGGCGTAAAAATAACTCTAAAAGATGATACAACCGGAAAAAAAGAAATTTACCATTATGAAGGAGGCTTGATGGAATTTGTAAAATATCTAAACCAGTCAAAAGAGCCGATTCACACAAAGCCGATTTATTACACAAAAGAAGAAGAAGGCGTCGTCGTCGAATGTGCAGTCCAGTACAACGCAGGCTATCAGGAAAACGTTTTGGGATTCGTAAACACAATCAATACAGTTGAAGGCGGAACGCATGTTATAGGTTTCAGAACAGCCCTCACAAGAGCAATCAATGATTACGCAAACAAAAACAAGCTGACAAAAGACGGAAACCTCACAGGCGACGACGTAAGAGAAGGCCTGACTGCAATCATTTCTGTCAAAGTCCCAGAACCTCAGTTCGAAGGGCAGACAAAAACAAAACTCGGAAACAGCGAGATAAAAGGAATCGTCGATTCAATCTCAATGACTTCCTTAGTTGAGTTCTTTGAAGAAAACCCAGCGATTGCAAGAAAAATCGTCGCCAAATCTCTTGAAGCCCAAACGGCAAGGAGCGCGGCAAAAAAAGCAAAAGAACTTGTCAGAAGAAAAAACGCGTTCTCTCTCGGAGGACTTCCAGGCAAGCTCACAGACTGCTCAAACAAAAAATCAGAAGACACGGAAATTTTCATAGTTGAAGGAGATTCTGCCGGAGGCAGCGCAAAGCAGGCAAGAAATAAAGAATTTCAGGCAATACTTCCGCTAAAAGGAAAAATCCTGAACGTTGAAAAAGCCCCGCCTGTAAAAGTTCTTTCAAACGAGGAAATATCAAATCTAATAACAGCAATCGGCGTCGGAGTCGGCGAGCAGTTTGACATAACGAAATTAAGATATTCAAAAGTAATCATAATGACAGATGCAGACGTCGACGGCGCGCACATCATGACGTTGCTTTTAACTTTCTTCTTCCGTTTCATGCCCGAGCTCATCAAAGAAGGGCACATTTACGTCGCTGTCTCGCCTCTTTACAGAATAAGAAAAAAGAAAATCCATTATGTTTATTCAGATGATGAATTAAAAAAGCTCGTCGCAAAACTCGGCGGAAACCTGAACGTCCAGAGATTCAAAGGTTTGGGAGAAATGAATCCTGACCAGCTGTGGGAGACAACAATGGATCCTCGTTCCCGCCTCCTAAAAAAAATTACAATCGAAGATGCCGCAACAGCCGACGAAGTGTTCTCCAGGCTAATGGGCGACGACGTAGAAGCAAGGAGGCAGTTCATCGCAGAAAGAGCGCATGAGGCTGTAATTGATATTTAATATGATAAAAAAAATCGACAAACTCTGGGGAAGCGAAGAGTGGATAGTCAACACAAAAGATTATTGCGGAAAAATTTTGAATCTGAAAAAAGGTTTCAGAGGCAGTATCCACTATCACAAGAACAAGCATGAAACATTTTATCTCTTAGAAGGAAAAGTTCTGCTGGAGATTGGGAAAGAATTAAAAAGAGAAATTATCAATCCAGGAGAATCAATAATCTTAAAACCCTTGACAAAACATAGATTCACTCCTCTGGAAGATAGCAAGATAATTGAGTTCTCAACTCACCACGAAGATTCTGACACTTACCGAGATTCAAAAAGCGAAAAAGTTGATATTAATAAAATAATAAAGGAGCTGAAAATATGATAAAGAAAAAATTAGCAGAAAAAAATATTGACATGAAAAGAAAGGTTAGGGCAGTAGTTAATACCAAGTTAAATAATCGTTCTGATTTTTATATTACCATTTGGGCAGGGGAGGAAATATGACACCAAAAACCATCGACGAAGACGCAGCCGAAAAAGAAGTTGAAGAAGAAGAATCAAAGCGAAGGGAAAAATCCCAGATAGGCGAAGAGAAAGGCGTCATCGGCGCAGAAATCACAGAAGAAATGGAAAAAGCGTATCTAGATTACGCGATGTCCGTCATAGTTCAAAGAGCTTTGCCATCGGCAGAAGACGGACTAAAACCAGTTCACAGAAGAATTCTTTACGCAATGCACGCATTGGGGTTGGATAGTTCAAAAGCTACAATGAAGAGCGCAAGAATAGTTGGAGAAACAATGGGTAAGTTCCATCCTCATGGAAATATAGCAGTTTACGATGCCCTCGTAAGAATGGCGCAGGACTTCTCATTAAGATATCCACTCGCTTATGGACAAGGTAATTTTGGTTCCATGGATGGAGATTCTCCAGCAGCAGACAGGTACACAGAAGCAAAACTCTCTAAGATATCTGGAGAATTACTCGCGGACCTTGAAAAAGACACAGTCAAAATGCTCCCAAACTTTGATAATTCTCTCAAAGAACCCGAAACTCTCCCGGGAAAATTGCCTAATTTACTATTGAACGGAGCAACCGGAATTGCCGTCGGTATGGCAACAAACATTCCTCCACACAATCTGACAGAACTCTGCGACGCTATAACCGCATGCATCAGCAAGCCGAAAATAGAAATCGACGAGCTCTGCGAAATTGTAACCGGCCCCGACTTCCCAACCGGCGGAATAATTTCCGGAAGCGGAATAAAAGAAATGTACAAAACCGGAAAAGGAAAAATAATAATGCGCGGAAAAGTCAAGACAGAAGAAAAAAAAGGAAGAGAGCAAATCGTCGTAACAGAAATTCCTTACATGGTAAACAAAGCCGACTTGGTAAAAGAAATCGCCAGATTAGCAACAGAGAAAAAACTTCTCGACATATCCGACTTGAGAGACGAATCGTCCAAAGGCGACGTAAGAATTGTAATAGAATTAAAGAAAGGCACAAACCCAAAATACACAATAAACAAACTCTACAAGCTGACAAGACTTCAGAGCAATTTCGACGCCAACGTCCTCGCACTCGTCGAAAACAAGCCAAGAGTTCTGAATCTCCGGGAAATAATCGACGTATACGTCAACTACAGAAAGAAAATAGTCACCAACCGCTCAAAGTTCGAATTGAAAAAAGCAGAAGACAGATTAGAAATCGTCCTCGGCTTGATAAAAGCGCTGACTCAGATTGATGAAATAGTAAATTTCATTAAAAAATCAAAGAACGCAGCAGAAGCACACGAGGGGCTGAAAACAAAATTCAAATTCACAGAAAGGCAGGCAAAAGCAATTCTCGAAACCCGCCTCCAGCAGTTGACAAGTCTGGAATCCCAGAAGCTAAAAGATGAAAGTAAAAATCTTGACGAAACAATTGCAGAGCTGAAAAAGATTCTCTCATCAGAAGAAGAAGTTCTTAAAGTCATAAAGAAAGAAATCGCAGAACTGAAAAAGAATTACGGCGACGAGAGAAGAACAAAAGTCCTAAAGAAAGTTGAAGAACTCGAAGAAAAAGATTTGATAGAAAAGAAAGACGTTGTAGTCACAATCACCGACGCTGGCTACATAAAACGACTTGACATAAAAACATATAGGGAGCAAAAGCGCGGTGGAGCCGGCGTGACAGGCGCAGGCTTGAAAGAAGAAGATTTCGTAAGGCAGTTAATCCCTTGTTCAACCCATGACTACCTTCTCTTCTTCACGACGAGAGGAAGAGTTTACTGGCAGAAGGCAAACGACATTCCTGCAGCAGAAAGGCAAAGCAAGGGGCGTTCAATCGTAAACCTTCTCAATCTTCGGGACGAAGAAATAGCGAGCGTCATCGCTTTGAAAGATTTTGAAAAAGATTACTTTATGTTTACAACAAAACTAGGAATCGTAAAGAAACTTCCTTTGAAAGATTTGTCAAAACCGCGCTCAACCGGAGTCAGGGCAATCAATCTCCCGGCAGACAACTCAGACACTTTAATCGACGTCCAGAGAGTTTCCGACAAGCAGGAAGTTTTGTTAATCACAAAGAAAGGACAGGCGATAAGATTCAACTCCGACGACGTGCGTTCAATGGGGCGCGCTTCTTACGGCGTAAAAGGAATTGATTTGCACAAAGGCGACGAAGTCGTATCACTGGAAGCCGTGCCAAAAGAAACCACAATTCTGACTGTAACAAGCAACGGCTACGGAAAACGCTCTGCCTTAGAAGACTACAGAAAAACAGCAAGAGCCGGAAAGGGAGTCATAAATCTAAAAGTCTCGGAAAAAACTGGGAACGTAGTCGGCTCCCTGTCAGTAGACAACAAAGATTCTGTAATCGCCACGACTGTAAAAGGAATGGTTCTGAGAACAAATATGAACCAGCTGAGAGTTATGGGCAGGGCAACGCAGGGCGTAAGAATAGTAAGATTAAAACCAGGCGACAAAGTCGCTGACGTCGTGAAAGTACCAAGGGAAGAAGCAATACCGGAAGGCGAACAGAGAGAGCTTAAGGTTTAAACTATATCAATCATAATTTACTGGAAACATCCCATTCTCATCACTTGTTTCTTTTACTGGTTCCTCACCAAATATTTCCTCCAACTGCCCGACAATCCTTGGCCTCCACTTCCTTCCAGTCTTAGCAATTACAGAAACCCCTATGCTCGCATTCATCTCTTCAAATGGAATACCAACAACTGCCTTACTAAAGCGGTAATTTATTAGACAATCTCCCATAAATGCAGATGCAGATTCTGTTTGCCCATCGCTATGTCCTTCTTTGTATCCCTCCCAGGCAAGCACTCTGATTTTAGCTCTAAGCACATTAAATTCCTCAGGTTTATCACTATCGCTATTCTCAAAAACTCTCGCGAAAATATAAGAATCAAATCTCATCTCACGGCAAAATAAGACAGCTTTATAAAAATTTATATGTTTTCCGTTCAATAAATAATTAATTATAAAACCAAACATAAGTTCGCCCACCACAAAAACATAATTAACATAAACTCGATACGATTCTATATTGCCGAAGGTATTTTCAATTAATCTGGATTAGCTGGAGCATAGATAAAGAATATTGGTAAAATTTAATTTCTTCTGTTATTGTAAAAGACATTCAGACAAATGTTCTTGCATAAACATAAGGCAATCTACTTCTGATAACTACCCTGTCTATACTTTTTCTGCTCACTCCACAAATCTGAAAACTCTCCGGAATTCCTAAATCACGTATTGGTTCAGTATGCCGAAACTCAACCCTATCAAAACCGCAGTAAATAATATTCCATCTCTCAAGAATTCTATCTCCTAATCTATCTCTTAAACCATCCATCTTTTTAGTATCAAGACAATATTCGTGAAACACTTTCATTCAATAATTATAATAGTAATAAGTCCTTTGAACAGGCTGGGAACTATATCTATAATTTCCGTAAGTCGGCGTCGTCCAATATCTCTGGTACCACGGATAATAATCATTCGCGCTGTAATAATAAGAAGGATGATAATAATATCTCGGCGTCTCTTTCACTGTCTTCGTATAAACCGTCCTCTGCTCAACAGCCCCGTAGCCAAGATAAACCGTGTCTGAATATTTGTTATAATCAACTGTCTTTGTGTATTGCGGCCCGTAAAGACTTCCGTAGCTGTTTGACTTGTGGTAGCTCATGTCATTGTAATATCCGTCGTAATAACCGCCCTGACAGCCGTAGCCATAGCACGAAGCAGAAACCACAGCTAGTGAAAACGCAAAACCCAGAACCAAGTCAAGCATCAGCATTAATTTTCTCATCAAGTTCCCAATTCAATTATATATTTAAATTTTTAGATGATTGAGTTTTTACCCAAAAATAAATTAATAAGAAATCCAATCATGCCTGTCATAATAATTCGCAGATGAACCCATCATGATTTTACTTTATCACCAATTCTTCCTTTTCAATTATCAACCACTAAGTGTGATTTTACCACCTTCCCAAGTTCAGTATCTCCAATTCCAAGTTCCAGACTGATAATCCCTGCGGGGCTCATAATAATAACCCCCAGAGCAGTCATTATATCTGCACGACGGAACAAACGCCTCTTTGTATCTCCAATTCGACGGCTTCCCTTCAGTGTAATAATTATCATAATAAAAAACATCGCCGGAATCTCTTCCATAAGCAATATCATATCTCCAGAAATGTGAAGTAATCAGATAATCGTACGCTTGATATCTCGGAGGAACATACCGTCTATAAGCAGGCCCGTAATGGCTGTAAAAATTGCAGTCATAAGGAGAAACACTGTTGTCACAGCCGTGCCCATAAGAATAATGTCCCGCTTCAGCATCTCCGCTTCCTAATACTAAAAAAATTCCCAGCAACATCAGAAGCAAAATTGTTTTTCTCATCAAAGACTAAGAAAATGCTATTATTTAAAAGTTACTACAAATGGTTAAAAATTATGATTCATTACCTTACACATGACAAAGGTGCTAAAAAAAGACGGCAGAAAAGTTGCTTTTGCCGTGGCAAAGCTGAAGAGAAGCATTGACAAGGCGGGAAAAGATGCAAAAATTTCTCTGTCTAGAAGAAGAGAGCTCGTCAAGGAAATCGCAGAGCCCGTGATAAAAGCTGCCAAAAAGCGAAAGCTCGTGAAGTCGTCAGAACTCAGAAGAGCTATCCTTGGAAAGCTAGACAGGAAATCCAAGAAAGTCTCTGCAGCCTGGAGAAGACACGATAGAAGAATTAAGAAGTAACTAGATGATTGGCAGAACGCAGCTAATCTCTTGTTCTTACAGCATAAAATGTATTAATCACCAATAATTAATAATAAAAAATGTCAGACATTGCCTGCAACTCTAAAACTTACAAATCTATAACATAAAAATATGATTAATGTAAATCAGATATGACTTATATTACCGACTGCATTTCTAATTAATGTTTCCCCAGTTGTAATAATCTAAATTCAATCCGTCTTATATTACCAGCCAATCTCTCAGAATTCCAATTACAAATTAAATCCCTAAAGAATTGATACTCTTGCTATTCAGTTCTAAAACTTCTTATGTCTTGAAAAACAATCCCTGCAATAAACAGGCTTGCCTTCAGTCGGCTTGAACGGAACTTCACATTCTTGTTTGCAGTCAGAGCATATTGCCTTATGCATTTCTCTCGGACCAAATGAACGATTGAATCCATCGTTTCCACGACCCCCGGAACCAAAGCCTCCTCTTCCAAAACCGCCGCGATTTCCTCCAGAACGATTGCCTCCTCTTCCAAAACCGCCGCGATTTCCTCCAGAACGATTGCCTCCTCTAGAACCAAAGCTTCTTCTTCCATCGCCGTCGCCATTACTTCTATCTTGCTGTCTCATATTGACCTCCTGACAAAATCAAAATAATCTTTCTTTTAAACCTTTGCAATTTGGAAATTATGGCGAAGGCATTAATTCAACCAACATTCTCCATTTATGCTCAGCCAATCTAAAAATTGAAACTAACATCTTTAATATACAAAGTCTCGAATTTATATTAACTATGTTTTGTATTTAGCGGACATTTATTTCTCGCGTTGTAATCCTAATTTTTTATTATTCCAAGACTTTTTCAACAGGGCGCAATTATGATTCATTAATAACTCAATCAGCAATAGTATCGAGTTTACATTAATTATTTTCTTGTGATGGGCAGACATTTGTATCTCTTGCTATAACAATTAAGAACTTCCTCAATGATCAACTTTCCGAAAACTATCACTGTCAAAAACTTCATTGCCCCACTTTTCTTTTGTTTCTTCATTTACCAAAAACACAAGCCTCGGAAAAATCTCAAAGTCAGTCCTGTTAAACAGCAAGTCCCTTCTTATATTGCTGACTTTCTCTATCGCCTTCTTGTCAGACTCGCACTCAAAAATAATTTTCTTAGAATCCATGCCCGCAATCTTAGTCAAAAGATCTTCTTCAGTCCAGTCAAACTCCGCGGAATATTTTACCATTCCCATTTATGATTTCCGCAGTTTAAAAGAATTGTTATCTTGAAAGAAAACGCCCCAACCGAGAATCGAACTCGGGCCTTCACCGCGACAGGGTGATGTACTAACCACTATACGATTGAGGCTTGTTTCACTCGCCAAGTTTGAATCACAATTTCAAACCAAGGCTTCACTAAAAATTGTTTTGTCGGCTTTTAAACTTTACCTCTGCTGCGGAGTCTCTCAAGATGCTCCTCAGTTTCACTGACTAATTCATCAAAATCCTCAACAACAATATGGGGAACAAGAAAAGCAACTTCCAAATCCAAGCCTTCTGGACCTAAAACCCCGTCTATAAATCTCCCAAATTGCACCCCAAATTCTATTTTTTTAAAATCAGATTTTCTCATTGGCCTTTTCTTTTCCAATCCAGTGAATAGCGGAGTCCTGCCTTCTGAAACCAGTTCGTCATATCGTCGGTTCAAGGTAGGAGTAATATGTGACGCAGAATCGAAGCCCATCCTGTCGCCGAGATAGTTAACAACAAAATTTTTTGTGAACGCCCTAACATTTCTTTTGGGTTCGGAAATAAATAACAATCCATTAGAACGCTCATAAAATAAGACTGGAATTCTTCCTGTTCCGTCCCAGCGAGCAAGTTTTCCACTGCAAGCAACTATAGTTCTGAGAGTAACCGGCGCCCTGTATCTCCCGCTGTTAACATCTTCAACAGCGTGATATCCGCTTCTGTTAACCACATGCGAGAATTGTGTTGCTCTTCCCTTGGCAATTTTCTTCTCAAAACTTGTCCAGCTAAATTCTTCTCTTCGTTTATCCCACACTTCACTTTCAAGAGATTTTTTGTATATACTCAAAGCTTCAGGAAACCCGGGCGGACTTCCTATCTCAAGCGGCATTCTCAATATCTGCCTAAAAAAAGTCACAGGCAAAAGATAAAGTTCAGTATAACATCCAACTCCGATTTCACTATTCATCAAAATCTACACTAACAACCCTTTTTATTTTTATCTGCATCCAAGAATACAAATTAATTAGAAACAACAGTTCCGCAACGAGACAAAGCCATCTCTTCCAGCAAGTCCATATCTCTCTCAATCATCTCAGAATATTCTCTACGGTAATCTGGCTCAACTCCGGCAACTCCCCATCTCAAAACTCTTCTCCAGTCTCTGGCATCACGAATAAAATCACACGGAGTATTATGAGAATACCATAAAGCCTGAATCAGAACACTTTCTATACCATCTCTGACAATGTCAGGCGTTCCCAAAGAAGAATCTATAAGCATATAAGCCTTATGCGACGCCGGACTGTGCTTCAGTTTTTCTGAATCCATAAAAATTTATCAATCCACCCTTTTTATTATTTTCTATTCCTCTGATGTAAATAAATTAGGTATAGATATAACCAAAGCAGATTCGTCGTCGTTTTATATTACCGATGGTCTTCTCAATAATCTGAATAGTTTAACATTCCTTTCAGCAAACTTTAAATAACCCATTTGATTAATTCAATTGCAGAGAGGAAAATGGCATACGAACAATTCAATGATATTATGTTTGGCGGAATCGTCGGAGGACTAATAGCCCTAGGCATAGCAGTCATGATACTCATCATCGCAGCAATTTACATTTACCACTCTCTCGCCTGGCGCGAAATCGCAAGAAGATTAAAATACAAAAAATCCTGGCTCGCCTGGATTCCAGTCGCAAACATCGCAATGATTTTCCAACTCGGAGGATTTCACTGGGCGTGGGTTTTCCTGATATTAATTCCAATCCTCGGCTGGATCGCCCTGCTCGTCCTTTTCATAATAGCAACCTGGAGAATCTATGAAAAAAGAAAAATCCCAGGATGGGCAAGCCTCGGCATAATTATCCCGCAAGCCGGAGGAATCCTCTACTTAATCGCGATAGGCTTCGCCGCCTGGAAAAATAAATAAATATTATTAACATAACATAAACCTGATACGATTTTGTATTACCAACTACATTCAAAGCTAATTCCTCTTAGGCTCTCCAAACAAATCCTTCAACAAACCAAACTTTACATTTTGAATGCCTTTCCAGTCAACAGGCTCATTCAACCACTCACTAGCTATGACTCTTCGGCCATCCGGCAGCTCTCTCTTAGAAACATAACTCTTCATCATTCTTTCCTGCGATGGTCTATAAAAAATACCACTAACCTTGCCTTCCTCGTCCCGCACAATTATCATTCCTTGATACCTATCTGCCATAAGCTGTCCTCTATTTTATTATATTTAAGAATTATTGTTCTGCATCTTCTTAATCAATTTCTTCCCGCCCATAAATTTCCTCAAAGCCAAAGGCACCTCAACAGAACCATCCTTCATTTGATAATTCTCCAAAATCGCACGAAGAGCGCGAGAAGTTGCAATTGCAGTATTATTCAAAGTGTGAACATAACGACGCTGTCCGTCTTTATCAGCAAACTTAATTCCCAGCCGGCGCGCCTGCGCTTCTTCCATGTTTGTTAAAGAACCAACCTCTTTATATTTCTCCTCAACCGGCGACCAAAATTCCAAATCGCAGGATTTGGCTTTCAAGTCCGCCAAATCCCCGGAACAGCATTCAAGAACACGGATAGGAATCCCAAGCTCTTTGTAAATCTCAACAGCGATTGAAAGCATCTCGTCATAAAGTTTATACGACTCGGTAGGATGACAAACCACAACCATCTCAACCTTATTGAACTGATGCGTCCTGAACAATCCCTTCTCGTTAATTCCGTGCGAGCCAATCTCTTTCCTGAAGCACATCGAATAAGAAGCATTCTTAACAGGCAGTTCCTTCAGCGCCAGCGTCTTTTCTTTATAATACCCAATCAAAGAATGCTCTGAAGTCGCAATCAAAAACAAATCCTCGTCCTGAATCTTGTAAGACATCTCTGCAATCTCAGAAGCAGAATAAACCCCGTTCAGAACATTCTCGCGAATCATCAGCGGAGTTTCAATATAAGTGTATCCCTTAGAAACCATCTTCTCAATTCCAAACCGAATCAGCGCCTGATTCAGCAAAGCCAAATCGCCAATCAAATAATAAAATCCATTTCCGGAGGTCTTAGCCGAAGTGTCAAAGTCTGCAATTCCCAAACCCTCAGCAATCTCAACATGATTCTTCAAGGGAAATCCAAATTTCCGCGGCTTCCCAATTTTCTTAATCTCAACATTCTCCGACGAATCTTTTCCTATCGGGACGCTCTTGTGAATTATGTTAGGTATCTTGAACATGCTCTCACTGATTTCACCTTCGAGTTTTTTCATTTCCTCTTCAATCTTAGCAATCTTGTCCGGAACTTCCTTCGCTTCTTTCATCAGCTTATCAGCTTTATTTTTATCCTTTGCTTTCATCGCCTCGCTTATCTCCTTTGAAATCCTGTTCCTCGAAGCCCTCAAACCATCTGCCTTGCCTTTAAGTTCTCTCCACTCTTCGTCTTTTTTCTTAACCTTGTCAACAAGAACAAGCTTCTCATTCTGAAATTTTCTCTTTATATTTTCCTTTACCAGCAAAGGATTCTCGCGGATTAATTTTATATCAATCATGTCTAATCTAAAATTAGGGATTATTTAAATTATTTCCTGAAGATGAAAAATACAGTTGGTAGTATAAAACCATCTCAGATTAATATTAACCATGTTTTCATGCTCAGAAAATATTTTTCCCATCAACTATCGGCTGTTCTATCTCAATACCAAACTCAATAATTTTATAAACTTCCCTTAACTTACTAAAAAATGGTAGAGGTGTTTAATTCTCCAATAGAAGGAGCGGCTGAAGTCATAAAAGACTTTTCAAGTTTCTTCTCAAACGAGCAGTCCCTTATTTTTGCAGTCCTGACAATAATCATAATTCTGACACTCGTGTCCTTTTTCATCTGGAGTTTTTACAAATCAATCTCAAAAAAGAATATAATAAAACTAAACCTCAACCAATACAACATATTCACTCATCATATAGCTTACAAAATCCTTGCTATCTTATTTTATCTGCTTGAGTATATACTCATAATTCCGTTCATAATCTTAGTCTGGTTCTCAAGCCTCGCCATAGTTCTTATATTGATATCGGAAAGAAGTCCGCACCAGATTTTAGTTATCACCGCAGCGCTTATCGCAACAACAAGAATACTTGCGTACTACAAAGTAAGATTATCCGAAGAAATAGCAAAGTTGTTCCCGCTTGTTGCTATGTCTCTGTTCCTTCTCTCGCCTTCAGCCTTCAACGTCCAGACAGTAACAGTCAAGCTCTATCAAATCCCTTCACTGCTTCCGGCAGTTATCTACACTTTTATCGCCGTAGTTGTAATAGAGATAATCTTAAGGCTTATTTATACGCTTTACGCTTTCTTCAAATCCGAAGACGAAGCAGAAAAAACTTCATAATCTTTTAATATGCACCAGCAGTTTAAAGTCTCAAAAGTTTATGATAATACATAGCTAAAAACATTAATCTTTCACCTGCACTTTCCATCCATACCGTAGCCAATCCAAACTAATTAAAATAATCTGGGCAAAACAGTAATTGTACCGAATTTATATTAATTATTTATTTTTAGATTTCGTCTTGTGCCATAATCTCATATTAGAATCCATTGTCAATCTTAATTTTTTATTATTTCAAAGCATTCCCAGCAAAACAGCAAGCAACCAAATACTTTTTATACTCTCCAAAATAAAAGTCATTATCATATTCATCCCGCTTAGGCTGGGATGAAAGGGCCTGTTCCCAGCGGCGGGGCAGGCCCGCCCATAATTTTCAATAAAAAAATGCACCCAAAACCTTAAAAACCAATTTTTTCTCATTCAATCATGGCTAAGGTAAGAATCAAATTGAGCAGCATCGAGATAGCACAGCTAAACGAGGTTATACAAATGATAAAAGAAATAACTTCAAGAGCCGGAGTTGTAATGCGCGGTCCGATTCCTCTTCCTACAAGAAGGATGAAAGTTACGACAAGAAAATCTCCGTGCGGGAACGGAACAGCAACATTCGACAGGTTCGAGATGCGAGTTCATCGCCGAGTCCTCGACATCCCAGCAGAAGACAGAGTTCTCCACCCAATTATGAAACTTGCGATTCCAAGAAGTGTTCAGATTAAAATTGAAATGAAAGAGTAACCAATCTAATTTTTGCCTTCCTAACTTTGATATACCGCCGCCAATCCAGATTAACCAAGGATACATTCGGCAATATAGAAGTCGTATCGAGTTTATGTTAACAATTTTTGCTAGGCAAATTTATATCTCTGTTATATTTTTTAATTATCTCTCAACCACAGCAATTCTTAAATATCCTATCACCCTGATAAAGAAATGAAAAAGGTGATAATATTTCTAATACTCATATTCATCTTGCCAGTTATTTCGGCAATCCCAGAAAAATCAGAATCCACAATCAATCTTGCAAACGGAAACATCCTTGAAGTAGAACAATTAAAAGTAGAAAATAAATTCACGCAAAACGATTTACAGCACTACAACTATCACCTAATCACCAAGCTAACTCTTTATGACTCAGAGAACAATCTTCTTGATAAGGAAGTCCTCGTGGACCAAAGCATTTACCTTGCAGAACAAGAGCCAGTCGGCTGGAATTTCCAAACCTGGACCCACAAATTGAATGTAGTAAATCCTGCAACCTATGTAAGTAACGAAATTGAATCAATGCAAATGCACTCAAAATATCTTGACTGGGAAATGCAGTTCTGCAAAGGCAGCGAAATTCTCTGCGTGACTGAATGCGTCTTGCATCCCTGGGCTTGCTGAGACTAGTCTCTAACAAAAACTTTTACAAAACATTTGCCCTTGTTTGCATTATACCTAACCTTCATCCATACTTCACTTGTTCTATCTTCATTTAACATCGCAGCTAAGTTATCTGCCTCGCCCGATATTCTATCAAACAATTCCGTTCTGTCGTCAATACTATTAGGATTATAATCAAAGCTGTATTTCTTTTCGAGACGAGGTTTATTGGTCATCAAATCTCCCATCTTTACAACTATATAAAATTTTATATATCTTGGTTTCTAGAATACTAAATGCCAAAAAAAGAGGAAAGCCGTTTCAGAGAAGATATAAAAAAATTTAACGCCCTGTACAAACTGCAGGCAAATAACAAGCCTAAATTTCTGGGCGTTGAGAGGTTAAAAAATTTTAAGTCAATTCTGCAGGACGAATTAAATGAAGTTGATGAAATAATAAAAAAATGCGAAATGGGAAATCCTATAACAGACGAGCATGAAATAGAAGTCCTGACTGATTTATCAGACTGGCTTGGCGATATAGTAGTCTACGTAGCAAGCGAATGTCTCCGCCACGGAATAGACTTGGACAAAACCCTGGAAATAATAATGCAGAGCAACTTCTCAAAACTTGGCGAAGACGGAAAGCCAATTTACGACGAAAGAGGAAAAGTTATGAAAGGACCAAATTACTGGAAGCCGGAGCCAAAGATTAAAGAGCACTTAAAAGAGTCTTTGTCTAAAGAGTAAAATATATCTTCAACTGATAAAAAGTTTAAATAATCCAAAGTCAATTCTCCGCCATGAGGCAATACCACAGACTTCTAAAAGAGATTTTAGGAAGAGGAGATGTTATGTATGAGCCAAGAACAGATGAGCACACTTTGGGAATATCCGCATGGCAGAGTGTTTATGATTTAAGAAAAGAATTTCCACTAATGACAACAAAAAGAGTTCCTCCGAGAATGCCATTTGAAGAATTATTTTGGAAATTAAGAGGAGAAAGAAACGTCAAGCCTTTAATTGACAGGGACATTCACATCTGGGACGCAAATGCTTTTGACAGGCACCTTGGTAAAAGCGGATTGAAAGACAAATATCCAAAGCATTCTCAGGCATGGAATGAAGAATTTTCCAGATATCAGAAGAGAATCGCCGAAGAAGCTGAATTTGCAGAAACTGCAGGAGACTTAGGCCCCGTCTATGGTTATCAATGGAGGCATTGGAAAGATTCCGATGGCGTAGAAATCGACCAGCTCAAAAAATTGCTTGAAGGAATAACAAAGAGACCAGGTTCGAGATATCACATATTGAGCGCCTGGAATGTCGGAGATTTGAAAGATATGGCTTTGGGTCCTTGTCCGTTTTGGCATCAATTCACAGTTTACGGAGAACAAATTGATTTAACAATGGTTCAGAGAAGCTGCGACGTATTTCTCGGAGTTCCTTTCAATATAGCCCAGGATTCTTTGCTGGCTCACATGGTTGCGAATGAAACTGGACTAAAACCGAGGTTCTTCAATCACAGCTATGTAAATGTCCACGCATATCTTGGAGTTCCGCCGAGAGCAAACTTTTGGAAAAACCCTGTAAATGTAGAAGAATTCCAAAGAAACTTTAATGAAATAGACGCAAGACACAAATATCTATGGTTGAAAGATTGGTACTCAGAACATACCGAACCAGAAAGTAAGAGTGATGAGGGAAAAGACCACATTCCATTTATTTTGGAGCAACTTTCAAAACCACCGAGACAGCTTCCTCAAATTAGAATAAAAGAAAATGTACCGTTGCTTGATGCGATAGAAATGCCAACGATGGATTATGCAGAAGTAAAAGGTTATAATCCGCACAAATGGAAATCTAAAGCTGTGATGGCTGCATAAGATGGATATTTGCATAATCGCCGCTGTTTCTAAGAACAGAGTTATAGGCAATATGGGAAAAATGCCTTGGCATATCCCTGAAGACTTGAAAAGATTCAGGCGACTAACTATCAACCATCCCGTGATTATGGGGAGAAGAACTTATGAGTCAATTATCTCAACGCTTGGTAGATCGCTTTCGCAAAGAACAAACATTGTATTATCGAGAGACTTGCAGTTCAACCAGCCAGGCATAGTTGTGGCGAGAACTTTAGAACATGCCATACTTCTAGGGCAAGAAGAAAAAAGAGATGTTTACATAATTGGCGGAGAAAAAGTTTATCAGGCAGCTCTTTCCTATGCTTCAAAATTATTTCTCACTGAAGTTAAAGGAAATTACGAAGGAGACGCCTTCTTCCCAGACTACAAAAAAGAAGACTGGACAGAAGTTTTTAGAGAGAACCACGAAGGATTTTCTTTTGTTGATTATGTTAGGTAAACTATATCCCTTACTACTACAAAACTTATAAACTCCCTTCACCAAAAAACACCTGATGGAAAAAAGAGGACTCTTCATCGCATTTGAAGGCATCGACGGCTGCGGAAAATCAACCCAAATAAAAAAATTTGCAAGATACTTATTCGACAGGAGCAAGCACACCCATTTCGTATTCACAAGAAATCCCTACAGAGACATCAGAATAAGAGAAATACTCAAAGCCGACGATGAGCCGACGACGCAGGCAGAGAAACTCGCTGAGCTTTTCATCGGCGACAGAAAAAAACATGTTGAAGAAGTTGTTCTGCCTTCATTAGCCCAAGGACTGCACGTAATAACAGACAGATTCAAACTTTCAACAATCGCCTATCAATCAGCGCAGGGGCTTGACATAAACGAGCTGATAAAAAAACACGACGGCATGCCGATTCCCGACATGACTTTTGTCATTGATGTCCCGGCTTACGTCGCAGCAAGAAGAATGAAAACCGACGGAGAAAGAAAAGTAAAAGAGCACAAGTTCGAAAAGCACGTTGACTTCGCAGAAAAAATCAGGGATAACTATTACAAAGCAAAATCTTTGTTAAAAGACGAAAGTATATTCATCATAAACGGCGAGAGAAGCGAAAACGAAATCTTTGATGAAGTAGTCTCTACATTCGAGAGGGAATTAAGAGAAAAAGGGATTATGATTGATTGACTTTTACGTAATCCCTAACTGAAAAAGACATTAATGGTCGGTAATATAGCAATTGTATCGGGCTTATGTTAATAATTTTTGTATTATGGTTGAAGACATTAATCTTAACCAACATTCTTCATTTATGTTGCAGCCAATCAAGATTAATTCAAATACAATAGTATCGAATTTATGTTAATTACGTTTTTGTACCAAGGAGTTATTTACGTCTTGTTATTTAGATTATTTAAAACGCTTTCATTAACATAACAATCATTAGATTTCATGCATATACTCTCCAAGCCAACAATCCTTTTATATTATCCTCATAATAAACCTAAATGGACATAAACAAGTACGCTCACGGAATCATTTCAGTCCAGCTAGGAATAAATCACAAATCACGAGATTGTCAGGTGCTTGTCATTGACCCAAAGATAAAAGAAGGGTATAGCTGGATTGGCGGATTTTTCAGAGCCAACGGAAATTTATATGACGCAGTAGAAGAATCCGTAATGTTTGAAACAGGAGCAAAGATAAGAAGAGGAAGTTTAAAATTAACAAGAATAGTTTATTCAAGAACAGCCGTAAACAACCGATGGATAGCCAATCACTGCTTTTCAGCAAGAGCTACGCCGATTGAAGAGTGGGAAAGTCCGGGTAATAAGGACTTCTCAGTTGGCTTATTTGAAACAAATTCTTTTAGCGGAGAGACTCCTGTGGAAATCGAGCATATTCGTGGAAGGATTTTAGATGGAGGGTTTAAATGGGCAATTAACGACGGAAATTTTATAGGCAAGATGGCTGCCTGCGATTATCTGCATAGAGGGGAGTATTGCCACGGCGCATTCTCTGCAATTCCTGTTGTTAATGTCTCCGGAGAAGGAAAGACAATGCCTTACGGTTTCGGATTGAATGTTGGCAGTGTTATCATACCGCACACGTTCAAAGGAAAAAGAGGAAGAGTTGTGATAAAAAACAGGGACAGCGAACATTATGCAAACGTAGGAGGAAAGGTAGAAGTATTCAGAGGCATAGAATCAGCGAATATAGATGTTCATTCCTGCATCGCAAGAGAAGCAAGTGAAGAAATAGGAGTTGGATTGCACGCAGTTTCAATCGTCGGAGTTTCCTGTACTCCGTGGAGTTATTTATTTCCTAATGACGATGTTCAGCCAGGAGGATTAAACTGTGTCTTAGACACATGCATAAGAGCAAGGCCAGTCAATCCAAAACAGCTGGATGAAGTTATAGAGAACAATATTATTCCGGTTGAAGAAAAAGAGAAAATTGAAGGGATATATTTTATTCCAAGGGACGAATATATTCTTTTGCTTAATCAGGGCAAAATGAGAACACCTGATATGATTCCTTTAGCAAGACAGGAATTTTGTTATCCTCCGTCTCAAAGGCCCAGTTTGGAAGGTATTGTTGTTTTAAAAGATGAAGAGTACTCTGCAGGTTTTAGCATGCAGCTTTTAGACGATAATGGAGGGCTTCTTCCCGAGACAACTGCCCCCCCTGATTAAGATTTAAACGCCCACACCAGGAATCGAACCTGGATAACCCGAAGGTAACACGCTCTCCAAGCGTGCGCAGTACCATTGTGCCATGTGGGCAAGTTCACTCACATAGCGCTTGAGCAAGTTCCTTCTCGCGATTGTGCCATGTGGGCTTGAAAATTATTAGAAAAGGAGGGTTTTAAAAGTTTGTTTGATATTAATATTAAACCTATGATAAAACAGAAAAAATGTCTGGACTGCAAGGCATCATTTGAGATAGACACGCTGGCAAGATTCCAAAGAAAATATTGCAAGAAATGCAGTGAGAAAAGAAAGAAAATGTGGGACAATCAGTGGAAAGTCAAGTTTGAAGATTTAGATGACGAATGAAATCACTTCCCAGCTCTCCCATAATCATCTTTCACTCTCACAATATCCTTATCATCAAACTTCCCAAAAGAAATTTCCAGAACTCGTCCCACCTTAGAAAATCCCTCAATCCTATGCAAAACTCCCTTCTTAATAAAAAACTCATCTCCAACCTTAGCCGCAACCTTCCGGCGTCCAATCCAAACCCTGCACGGTGACAAAACCTTCCAGAATTCATTTCTGTGCCGATGCCTCTGCAAACTGAATCTCCGTCGTGGAGAAACATGCAAAATCTTCACAGTAACTTTCTCGTTAACAGCAAGATGCTCCTCAAATCCCCACGGCTTCTTCACCTTTCTCATGAGTTAACTAACAAATCATTCTTTTTATTATTAACTGCTGCGACAAAGATACGGATTGTACAAAATCAGGATGAAAACCCTTGTCTGTTAAGATTATGTTATATCTATAATAAGGTATTTTTTGAAGACCTTATTAAGGACGTGATTAATTTCTGATAATTAGTGGATTAAAGTTTGTATTTGTATCATAATAATCTTCTCCTTCAACTTTCTTTAATTTAGCTATAACTTTGTAAGTTATTGGAGTCATTACTACTTCAATTGCGATTTTCAAAAACAAAGCAGAGAAAACTACACTTACAAGAAGACTATTTGGAATGATTGCATAAAATGCAAGTGTGAAGAACAGTATCGTATCTACGCCTTCGCCAAAAATTGTAGAGCCAATAGTTCTTGTCCAAAGATGTTTTCCTTTAGTCCAAATCTTCATCTTAGCTAAAACGAAATCATTTACTATGCTTCCAAAAAAGAAAGCAATCCAACTTGCAACCAATATTCTTGGAACTTGAGAAAAGACTCTAACATATGCTTCATTTGCATCAAAACCTACAGCAGGAGGTAGAAAAGCCACTATAGAATAAACTATTCCTGCAATTACGGAACAAAGCAAAAGCAACCAAACTCTACTTCTTGCTTTAGAATAACCATAAACCTCTGTGAATATGTCTGAGAGAATATAAGTTATAGGAAAAAAGATTGTTGCAGCAGATACGCTAAAAATTCCGAGTTGAACTAGTTTTCCTGCCGTTACATCATTAAGTAGTTTAAAGGTGATAGCCAATGCTGTAAGCAAACCAAGATATTTGTATTGTTTCGGAATCTTCTTTTCCTCTTTGTCCATTATTTAATCACTAAAATCTGATTTAAATCTCTTTCTATTTTGTTGTAATTCTAAAATCTTCCTAATAAGGTCTTCACTTTGAAGCCCATATTTACAATTGAAGACATTAATCTTTCACCAACACTAATCGTTTGTACTATAAGCAATCTAAATTAGTTGGAAATACCTCAGTAATATAATGTCATATTGAGTTTGTATTAATTATATTTTTACACTGGGCAATTATTTATGTCTTGTGGTATAGATTTCTTATTAATTATGCCTGTTAATTTTCAACAATAAGAATCAAGATTCTCTCAAAGGGAAAACTGCCTTTTAAGTTTGTCTATACTGAAATGCGAACAATAAGACTTTAAAACCCAATTTTTCCTTGTCAATTTATGAAAGTTAAAGAACCTTCACCAGCAAGTAAAAGGAATTTTCCTAGCCATGCTTCTGAATTTTCTCATGAGGACAGGGAAGTTGACATCCTTGTTGGTTACACAAATGCTACAACATTACAGGGTGAGCCATACCCAAAGCCGATACTTGCGAGAAAAATGGGGCTTGATGAGAAAGGACTGCCTTATTCCGACATAGTCCGCAGAACTTTAATTAGTCCATTCGAGATAACTGCGGATGATGTTATGTTTCTTTCTCATAGGGGGGGAATACACCCTGAGGACCCAAGAACGACTCGCGATTATGAAACAGATGAAATTTTAACAACAATTATAGAATACAAAGAAGCAACAGAGAAGTCTGCAGCAAACGCAGGTCCAAGACTAGTTATCACAGACCCAACATTGCAGGAAGTCCATTCAAACAAATATGTCGGACCAAGAATCCCCATAAAGAGAGCAATTTCCTGGATAAAGAATCAAAGAGTAAGAACACTTTTAGCGAGAAACCTTGAGCACACCGGAAGAGTGGGAAGAGATATCGGAACCGCCCTCATTGATTTGAAGGATTGCATAGCTTACAGAGTTGGAGGAGAATATCACCTTCAAATTAGATTAGAACCAAATATCTATGTTGCCAGAGCAAAAGATTGGAGACATTTTATGGAAAATGATTTCTGGGAGGAGCATTTAAGAGATTTGGATAATAATTCGGTCTTCTACGCAAGTGAATCTGCGTCAAAAGTTGGAGGAGGGTCGCCATTGTTGAGAAGAGGCGATTATTTTGAACAGGCAATTCATGAAGTATTTGAGGTTAGAGAAAGGGCATTTGATTACTACGGTACATTTATCAGAATAGACCCTGAAACAGGGAAGGCTGTTTCTGTATTAAGAAATCATCTGCTGAAACCCGAAGGGAGGAGGTTTGAATTCCAAGATGCTTTCAGGAAAAGAATATGTTTCCCAACAATCTTTGACATTCATCCTGAAACAGAAGAATCTCTGGTTGTTGGGTATGGGGTAGCAGATAATAAATTTGCAATGAGAACTATCAGCTCAAAATGGTATGACAAAGAAATGTCTCATCCTGGGAATAAAGTTGCTGCATAATAATAATTTCTAAACCCCATAAACCCACTGATTGCAAAACTCGCAGTTTTTCTCAACAGGACAAGGCTTGAACCCTTTCTTATACGCAGACAAAACCTCGCGCGCTTTCGCGGCAATCTCCGACTTAACATCCACAATATTAAATTCCATTCTGTCAGAATATTTTGCCGACGCATTTCCTCCAGAATCCAAATAAAATTCAAGCGGCTTTTCGTGGCGAAGCATATCCAAGGTTATTTTTCGAACTTTGCCCAATTTAGAAGCAGCCAAAGCATAATAACCAAGCTGCCAGTTGCGAGCCTTCGGAGGCACATGCGACTTCCCAGTTTTATAGTCGACAATTTCCAATCCGTCAGTATTAAAATCAATTCTGTCAGCAAAACCTGTAAACCTTATTCCGTCAATCTCAGTGTCCAGCTTCTGTTCAGTCTTGGAATTCTCAGAATATTTGTTTTTATTTCTCTCAAAGAAAATTCTTATCAGATGCATCGCGTCATCAATATCAACTTTCTCCCAATCATCTCCGCGGTTCAAATCACGCGCCAAATCTTCAAACTCTTTCACGCTTCTATAATTCTTTTCAACACCAAGCTCCAAAACAAAATGAACAAACGAACCGAGAAGCATTGCCTCCCAATGAATCGTCTTTTCCTCAGGCATATTGTAAATATATTTGTACTCAAACTTTTTCTGGCACTCGTCAAACAAAAGCAGAGAAGAAGGAGAAAGAACAATCTCGTCCGGTTTCTTCAGAGAACTTCTGTTAAAATTCTTCACGCTTTTCACAAGGTATTCCTCAAAATTTCTGTTGTTCAGATATTTGCTCAGGCTAAAATCATTTCCAGCCTGAAGCGCCGGCTTGACAAATTTATCGTCGCTGTCAAGGTTAAAACTCACATCATTATTCTCCCTGTATTTAATCTCATTCAAAAACTGGGAAGGATAATACTTCTTCTCTCCATACTGGGAGGCATAAGTCAAAATCAATTTCCTCTTTGCGCGCGTGAACGCAACATAGCAAAGACGGCGCTCGTCAAAAAGCTGATGCTTTCTTTCATATTCATGAAGATAATAATCAATGTCTTCCTTAGACAGCTCCTTTCCGGAAAACTCAGGAGAAAGAGCAAATGGGATAAGAGAATTATTCTGAATTTTGTCCATTGGAAATCTTTTCTGAGCCATATTAGTCAAAATGACGACGCCATACTCAAGCCCTTTCGTGGCGTGCAAAGTCATCAGTCTCACTCCCTTGTCCTCAATTCTCGCAGAATCAATTTCAATCTTTAGCTCATCTAAAATATTGAGATAATAAACAAAACTCCCCAAGTCAGATTCGTACAAATTAAAATGAGTTGTGGCTGCTTCATAAAATTTATTCAGATTCAGCATTCTCTCTTTCCCGCCGGAACCAACAGCCCCGTTTCCTAGTCCGGAGCAGCGAATAACTTCCTTCACTAATTCAGGAAGGCTTTTGCTGATAAACGGAATCATAAGTTTTATCCGTTCAGTCAAAATTTTAGCATTGACTTTTCCGCTCTCGCTCAAATCAATATTTTCAAGTTCGTTGAACATTAAAGCAGAGATGTTTTCGCTGTCTTTGTTGTCCTTGATAAACTTTCCTATTTTAATCAAATCCTCGTCGGAAAAACCAGACTGGTAAACCAAGTCCCACCATGCCTGCTCTCCGCTCCGCCCCCGCGATTTCAGTTTTTCCAAAATGTTAAGATAATCAACAATTGTCTTGATTGATTTTTGTTTCATCAGGTTTGTCTTGCTGACAGCGCAGTATTCCACTCCCTTAAACTCAAGAGCTTGTTTTATCACTCTGCCATACTGGTGTGTTCTAAAAATAACGCATATCTCTTCGGGCTTCGTACCTTTCTTAATCTCGCTCTCAACCAGCTCAACAACTTTTCTCGCTTCCTCCTTAGAATTATTCATTTCATAAACCTCAACGTTTTCACCTTCTCGCGCATTGAAACTTTTAACCTCAAAAAGTTCTTTCTCATCAGAATAATTATTGCAGATTAATTTATGCGCCGCTCTCAAAATCTTGTTCGAGCTCCTGAAACTTCTATCTAAATTAAAAATATCCTCCTTCTTAACTTCAAAGAATTTTCTGAACTCCTCAAAATTTTTATTATACGCTCCCCTGAATCTGTAAATGCTCTGATTCAAGTCGCCGACAACCATAATATTTTTCTTCACAGCCAGACTTTTCAAAAAATCAAGCTGAACTTTGTTCGTGTCCTGAAATTCGTCGATGACAATATAATCAAATCTCTCTCCGATTCCAGCATCTTTGTTCAAAAGTTCCAAAGCAAGATTGTTCAAATCTGAATAATCAAGATAATTTTTTATCTTCTTCAGTTTTTCATACGCTCTCCACGTTTTCGTGAACTTTCTCGTCTTAATCAAGTCAGAAATATCTTTAATCTGCCTCGCCAGCTCAGATTTTTTCTCCCTATCTGATTTCATATGCAAAGTTTGAAACTCAAACTGCAGGCTCTCCAGCCTTTTGTTCAAGTCAATTCCTTCAAGCTTGAACTCTTCCTTGTCAAGATAGCTCTCAACACTTTCTATTGAAATTCCCAAATCTTTTGCCTGCCCGATGGAACCGACGTATCTGCTGCAATTTCCCGGAGGAACTCCAAGATTCGTGCACAAAACAACTTTCGCTTCATCAGGATCCAGAATCATAAAATCTTTCCTGACGCCAATCTTATCGCCAAATTCACGAAGCAAATCAGCAGAAAAGCCGTGAAACGTCCGGACAATTACATTATCACCGCTCTCAAAACTTCTCCGAATCCTCGACATCAGGCTATTCGCCGCCTCATTAGAAAACGTAATGCAAACAATTTTCTCAGGCTTGTAAACACCTCCAACAATAAGATGCTTCACTTTATCTACGATTGTGTGCGTCTTCCCGGTTCCGGCTCCGGCAAGAACAACGCACGGCCCCTCATATTTTTCAATCACTCCCATGATATAACCGGGAAAACAAAGATTAAAAATATTTAGTTATTTTTTTCACTAATTTCTTCTTGCAAAGCGGTCTAGAATTCTCAAAATAGTCTGATGTGATGTGTCATACCTTTCAGCAAGACTTCGTAATGTCTCGCCAGCTTTTCTTCGCCTAACAACCTCTCTGTCTGGGATGTCAGAACGCTTTCTACAACTTAAGTCTTTCTCATATTCTCCTGCTCTTTCTAATCTGTTGCGTACTACATACCGACTAACACCTAACCGCTCTGCTACTTTGGTAATACTCTGATAAATCCTATAGAGAGCTACTGCATCTTCACCTCTTATATCCCATCTGTACAATTGATTTCTTTTTATTCCTGCTTTGTTCAATCTATTATGTATTGTACTAGTGCATACTCCAAAAAACGCGGCGATTACATTTATTTTATTCCCTTCATTGTACATTTTAACAATCGCTTCTGTCGGGATTTCATATCTCGGACCTACCAAGTATTTTTGGACATCAAAACCAGGAACCTTTTTTTTCATCTGGCGTAAGATAGTCATGCAAGAACAATTATATATCTTTGCTATCCTGCGACTCCCCATTCCTTGTGCATATAAATCTAAAACAAACTCCGGATTGATATGGGAAAAGTTTGATCTCCTCGGAGATTTATCAGATTCTACGGTGCGTTCTATTAAATCAGATAGCTTACTTTCTAGATTTGTCTTTGTCATTTAATATCTTCTCTAAATCAGAAACCAGGTTATTCACAACTGTCCTAAACTTTCTCTGACTTGCTTCGGCTGCATTTATGTAATACTGTTTTCTAATAGCTCTTCTAACATCTGTATCGGCTTTCCTTAAAGAACCTGCGACTAAGTCCAGCTCCCTATTTGGATTTGATATATCCTGAACCTTTCTCACCGACATTTTTCCTTTCCCAATTTTTAGTTTTTTCCTTGCTTTCTCAGTTCTCTGCAACTCTCTACTATATCGGATAATCTCTCTTTCTAACAAAGTGTCAGCAAATGCGCTTATGTCTCTATAATTTTCAGGAGGTAGATGAGAATAATCCTGGGAAATTACCTCTCCTGCAATCATAAATTTTCTTTTGTGAGGCACATTGGCTGCAAATATAGCTTCACAAGACCTAACTATCTCTTTTAAGAACCTAGTATTTATTTCCCTCTCACCTAAGATGTTTTCCAAGACAACTCTTAATCTAGATGAGATGCCATTTATACGCCCGAGCGAAATTAGTTGAGTTGTATCGTATTTATCTTGTCTTTTTAATATTTTGTCAGGTAGATTTAGTATTTTCAAATAGGCTCCTATCTTCACATCGCTGTCACCTACAATCTTAGCAAACTCCCCGATTGATAGTTTCGTAGCCTTAAGCCCAACCTGATAAGCCCTTGCTAATTCAACAGGGCTTAAGTCCTTTCTGTGAACATTTTCACACAAAGCCAACATTGCCATATCCTCGTCGGTAATCTGTCTTACTTCAACATCAACTTCTTTATGTCCAATAGATTTCAATGCTTCATATCTTCTTCCGCCAAATGCCAGCTCATAACTTCCGTTAGACTTTCTTACCAAAAGTGGTTGAGTTAATCCAAATTTTTTCACACTCGCTATTAGACCACCCAAATCACCAAAATCTTCTCGCGTGTTATACGGATTTAATCTTATACTTCCTAGTCCTACTTTCATCCCAAACTTAAGAAAATTAATGTTTAAAACAATTGTTGTATTAGAAGATATCACAACAAAAAGTCAGTGAGTTATAAAGATTATTGGTTTAGCAGACACTATTGCCTTACTTTAAAACCAAAAGAAGAAAGAACAAATAATTTTCCTTTGAATTCCTCAGGCTTGACTTCCTCAAGTAATTTTAATAAAGAAGAAAATATGCTCTCTATAATCGGTGGATGTATTTGTAAAAAGATAATACCAGAAAATTTTTCTGGAGGGAACATTTTTCTGTTGATAAAATGTCTATCAAATGTTAAAATAATTCTTGATTCAGATTTTGCAATTTTGGCAATTCTCTTATCACTAAAACCAAGAGGAACTCTCTTAATATCAAAACCTCTTTCTTTGAGCATGTTCACAACCTTTATAGGAATGTTCTCATCAGAGATAAATTTAATCTTATCAGAAAATAACATATTTTTCTTCCTCAATAAGTTCAGAAGCATATTTCAAAACAGACAAGATGGCTTCCTTGCTTAGTTGTGGAAAATAGTCCTGTCTTATTTCATGAATACTAATTCCAGCTCCGAGCAGTTCTAAAACCTGCCAGACCATGATTCTTGTACCCTTGAAGGTTGGTTTGCCGTGGCAAACATCATTGTCCGCTACAATATATTCATTAATTTCAATTCTCATGAATAAATGGGTTGTTTAAATTATTTAAGCTTTTCTGAAAACATACGAAAGATTATTGCCCTTGACTAAGTCTCCCAAGCTCAATCCTCGTAATCTCATCATAGCACAAATCCGCAGCCGCCCCTCTGGCATAATCAAAATATCTTAATCCTTGTTCATAAGGAATCCCGGCATCCCAGCAGAAACACTCGTCCCGAAGCAAGCTCACAACAAATGTCCTATCATCAAAAAGTTTCATCAAATCAGGGATTTTAATTCCAAGTCTGTTGCAATCTCTGACAACATTATGCCAGACATTAGAAACTTCAAAATCGTTCCAGCCCATAACCCTTCGCGCATGCACAGCCAACTCTCTAATCTCTCCATCTGAAATAAAATCCATATGATAAGGAGATCTTTCCCGCCCCATGTTTAAAACGCGCTCAAAATATTCCCCGTCATAAACTGCTTCCGAACTCATTTGGATTAGATAAAATCAGGTATTAAAAACATTTCTAACTTACCGTAAGAATACACCGCTCAATTTATAAATTCCGTCTCACTGAATAAATCATGAAAGAGATAATAAAACAAATCTCAGAAATAAATAATGTGACAGCAATTTATTTATTTGGAAGCCAAATAAACGGCAACGCGAGAAAGGATTCTGATACAGACATAGCAGTCATAGCAAAACCCTCAGAAGAAACAGACGCAGACATTTTAGGATTTTCAAATAATGAGATAGACATCTCTCTGTTTCACAGACTTCCCTTAATAATTCAATTCAGAATTCTAAGCAAAGGGAAGTTAGTTTACTGCAAAGACGAAAAAGAACTTCATAAAATAAAAGTATCAACAATCAGAAAATACCTTGACTTCCAGCTGTTCATAGAAAGATTTTACAAGCAGGTAATAAAAAATGTATGACTTGGAAAGAATCGGGAAGATAATCTCAGACTTTGAATAATTTTACTGCTTGTTCATGCTATAGTTAATGAAAATACCATCGATAATATAATAATCGTTCTGAATTGACATTAATCGTTTTATTGTATTAGGAAAGTATTTATGTCTTAGGCTATATTTATTAATTACGAGTATTCATAATCAGCAAACCTTCCCCGCCCCAATCAATCTCCAGTGCCCGCCAATATTCCTGGCAATCCCAACGTCGTCGCCTTCAAACAAAATTGTCGGAACTTTCAGCCCGACTTCCAATTTTCCTCCGTTAACACTTACAACATTCCCGCCCGTAACAGAAGTGTTCACTGAAAGCATCAGAGTTTCGCCTTTCACGACGGGAGAAACATCACTTTCCTTGCCAGCTCCATAAACTTTCGGAAACAAATTGTAATTAATTTTCGCAACGCTCTTTGCTTCAGGAAGCTTCCCTGGAAAAGAAACTAAATTCCCAGACAACGCATCGCTCTTCCCAAGAGCCATGTCAAGTTCAGTCGCAATCGACATGCTCCCGCCCGGCGTCAGCTCCTTGACTTCATGCGAGCCCCTGAACAATCCCGCAATTTTAGTCTTCAACGGCAAGTATCTAATTCCCACTTCATCCTTCACTCTCTTCCCAGGTTTAATTTCAATTTCGTCTCCAACTTTCAGTTTTCCTTTCTTCAAAGTTCCTCCAAGAACCGCGCCCTTCAGCTCCGAAGGTTTTGTCCCAGGGCGATTAATATCAAAACTTCTCGCAGCAATAAACACCGGCTCAGAATCCAAATCTCTCTTCTCAATTTTCATTTCAATAATCGCCCTAAAAATCTCTTCAACATTAATTCTCTGCTGCGCAGAACACGGAATAATCGGAACGCCTTTGTACCTTTCTCCCAAAAACTTAATTATGTCAGAATAATTTTTCTTAGCTTCCTCTTCCGTAACCAAATCAATCTTATTTTGAACGACAATCAGATTTTTTACATTGCGCGCCTGCAAAACCATCAGATGCTCCCTAGTTTGAGGTTTGATTCCCTCATTAGCAGCCACAACTAAAATCGCGCCGTCAATCAAAGCCGCCCCGCTTAACGTAGTCGCCATCAGCATCTCGTGCCCAGGCGCGTCAATAAACGAAACGTGCCTCAGCTCTTTTCCTTTCTTGATATTTAGTTTCCCGTTGTCGTCGTAAATAACCACGTCCGCATAGCCAAGTTTAATCGTAATTCCCCTTTTCATTTCCTCCGAATGCGTGTCAGCCCATTTCCCGCTAAGCTTTTCAAGTAAAGTTGTTTTCCCATGGTCAATGTGCCCGAATATTCCGATGTTGATTGTTTCTATCATCTAACTTTTAGAAGAATTGGTTTTTTAAGGGTTTGGTTTCTACATCACTTTAGATTATCATCTAAACTCTTATGCACAACAAAACCATTCCTTGCTTTAGGTTTACCTTCAACATTCAGCTCTGCAGTATACCTTCCCGGCTTCAGCTTAAACTGTGTCATCCCAAATGCTCTTTCCCGCTCTCCCGAATCATCTGTCCAAGAGTACCCGGCAACTAGATCTCCTTCTCTTCTAAACACAAACTCAAGAACCTTGCCCAAAGCTCCTTCATACGGTCTGATAATTTTCATCTCTACTCTCTGAGCCTGTGGATCGTAAACAATCCCATGCATAGCATACCTCTCATTGCTCCCGAAATTCTTCTTATGTATGCCTTTTATTTTAGCAGAACCGAACTCGCCTGGAGAATCTGCGCAACCTTCTTCCCACCACGCGCAATTGCACGAGATAATTTCACTTCCTGTAAAATTTATTTCCAACCCCTGAGGAATTTCAACTGCATGATAAGTCGGAGTGAAAGTGTTCCTGGGATTATTGGTTCTGCACCCAAAGTAACCGAGAGCACCAACTGTACAAGCAGCTGCCAAAGCGCCGATTGATGCATATCGTCTTTTCATGTGCACACAAACCTCGGTTTTGAACATGGTATCCAGACCTCATAATAACCATTGTAGGTTCCGCCGTTGTAATACACAAACGGATACAACCTCTCATCCAGGTCGGCCCCGTTCTTTGTTGTTGTCCCATGAATGTTATAAGCTTCTTTCTTCAGGAAGTTGCCTTCTGTCGATGCAAGATCATTCCCGCTGACATGAATGCCTGCTTGATACGAACCAACCTTTTCTGCGTTAAGACGAATTTTCAAATACTGCGACTCCGGCCAGTTATCCCGCAATGATTTATCCAGATTATTCCATCTTGTGAAATCAATCAGCCTCGTCCCTTCATTCACATGATATTCACTGAATGATTGATAGTAAGATTCATAATCATCAACACACCAATAGGAATATGGTGTAGGATACCAGCTCATCTCCCATTCTACATAATTCCCAAACTCATTCGAGAAACCAGCCATGTTATTATTCTTCCATATTGGTTTCTTGTTGTAAGGAAGGTTTGACAAATATTGCTTCTTCCAGTCTTCAAAACTTTCCTGCGCGGCGGGTAGCCAAGTTGGCTCTGACGCAAACAGTGAATTCAACATTTCAGGATTCTTTTCCCAGTCAGCTAAACAACCTTCATAATTAATTTCAAGAACATTTTCAGGCACTACCTGCCCAGGTTTGCCTTGCATCGGCGAGTCAAAGTTAAGTGACATGCTGACTGGACTGGAGCCAACCCCAACTACCGTCGGTGTCGCGCGGGGCGACGGTCCAATTCCCCCAACATCGTCCCACATGCAAAACGTGTCATACTGTATCCCCAAAAAAAACTTTTTGCACTTCACACTTGATTTTTGGTAATCGTTAATGCCATTCTCATAAAAAAACTTTGTCGGTACTTTATCAACGACTTCTGCTGCATCTGAAAAGATGCCTGCTTCAGTGTAATCCTTCAGACCATATCGCTTTTCGTTCATATAATATTCAAGGAAAACTTTCAGGTCCCATAAGGCAGCATCAGTAGAACCAGGAGTTCCCGCGTGAAAACTAATAACTTCATTTAGCCAGCCATCGGAATTCCCCCACGTAGCTCCGTAACACTGAGCCGCAAGATACAGTGCTTTTTGAAAATTGGAAAATTTATTTGCAAAATAAGCATTATTAATGAACAAGGCACTTCCATTAACAAATTTCTGGCCCTGTCCAGTGTTTTTAATCGAGCAGCTCCCCATTCCCCCGACTGAAATTTCTTCTTTCTTTACTTTACCAGTAGTAATCAATTTATTTGCAGCCATTGTAGACTCAAAAACCGAGTTATAGCAGTTTATCTGCAATCTCCCGCTCTTGGAGCCGTGCGTTAAAACCATATACTGCTGAATTGATTTATCCTCGAACTTTTTCTCCAGGTAATCAAGAACGTCTGGAAATTCAACAGGCAGATCCATGTCATCAAGAATAAGCTTTTCGGGCCAGAGTCTCTTGAAATCAGGTTTGTAGTCTCTTTTAGAAAGTTCCATGAACTTTTCCTCAAACTTATTTGCGATAAGCCCGTCATATCTGGAGCCCGGGGGCATAATTTCTATCAGCAGCGCGCCTGATTTGTAAGGGACAGACCCGCCAAGTTCCTGATAATAATATTTAGCTGGGGGCTCCGTTAACACCGGATAGTCAAGCGTATTTTTGGACTTGGCGCTGGCTCTTTGAGTTACTAGCGTAGATTCCTCATAGCACCACTCTTCTAATTGTTCTATGCAGTAAAGATTCAACGTATTCCGCCGGCCGCATGCAGGAACAGAAACATTACTGCTCCAACCGCTTACCGAGCCTGAATCACCTGCAGTCAGACTCCCGCCAAAGCTCTCAATATGTCCGAAATAACACGAGTCAAAAATTGCCCTATCGCTCGTATCAATAATCCCGTCCCGGTTAGCATCAAACTCCTCACAACCATCAACAGGATCATAATACTCATCATAAACAAACAAGTCATAATTTTCACTCTGCCCTCCAGAAGGCCATGTCATCCAGCCAATCCAACGACTCCAAGCCACAGCCCCTCTCGGGTTGACAGCGGGATTTCTGTTTGTACCTGAACTGCCAATCCTTGTCTTAGAATCACCTTCTAAACATCCGCCGGCTTGTCTATTCATTAAAATGTCACATCTGTAAATTGTCGTGGGACTTGAAACACCGTAACCCCAGTTCCACACAATTTGATTCCCACTTACATCAGGGAACCTGTCAAATCTGTCAGTAGAAGTGACTCTGATTTCATCCCCAATACATTCTCTATCTATTCCCTGCTCACAATAGAATATCTCGTGATTATCTCCCCCGACATTTTCGCTCCAAACTTTATACTGTTCAACAGGTCCTAAATCACCTTGAGTCTTCACATCATCTAACAGACACCCTCCATCTTGACCATTCAGTTCAACATTACAATAAGACCAATTTTCATCCATATCCTTCCACTTAATAACGTTTCCATCCAGCTCAATCTCATCTATACCAACTGCATCAGCTGCTTTAATTTGCTCATTTGCGCAGCTCTCCAATTCGCAGTAAAATAATTCTGAGTTGTTTGTAAAATAAACAAATATTTCATCATTGACTCTTGGAAGCTTTTCAATTAAATCTGCTGTGTTTGTTCTGAACATCTCTCCTTCAACCAAGTGCGCCAATCCGACATCTCCGCTTCCCCACGGACCAATAGTATAAGCAGCATGCATGTCGCTCACGTCCGTAACTTTCTCCTGCTCATTACTTTCAAACAGTTTTCTTTCAGCACCGTCAACTCTGTTGTAGCATTCTAGAAAAGCAATCTTATCTCCTGCGCCCAATTCTCCATCTCCATCACTGTCAAATTTCAGGCAGCTCCTGCATGCTTCACCATCGGCGTAAAAGCCGGACTCATCACTCATCGTCACAACATTCAACCCAGAACCGATAGGATTATCCAAGCTCCCATCAATTAAGTCGTTAAAGTCACTGGCAACTATCTCGCCGTTTAGGTTTACAAACTCCATATTATCTGAAAGAAATCTCTGGTTTGCATTAACTTCTGGTGTGCTTAACCAAGCTTTGTAAACACCCTCAAGCCCAGCCGCATCAGCACCTGCCATACATAACGCATCTGCAGACGCAAGCGACTGATTTTGTATGTCATCCCAAGTATAGTCGGTTGTTGTCTCAAATATTCGTAGTGAATCTTTCTTGCAGTCAATTATATCGCTGTTCCTTTCAGAAATTACACTTATGACAGTTTCAGTCGCTTCCTTAAATTCGTCTTCAGTTAATGTATAATTAAGCAGTCTGACTAATTCTTTTTTGTCAGTTATGTAAATTCCGTACGGCAGATTATCGTCAAAAACAATGAAGCCGCCGTCTTCCAGTGTTTCTGTGAGCTCCTCAACAAGAAAGTCCATGTCAGGAGCCGGTCCATAATAATCGTCATGACTAAGTTCAACTTTAAAGTCTGCGTAATTATCACTCCCCGTAAGATTCAGCCAGACCCAGTCATCACCAAAATCAGTTCCAATCTGGTAGTCTTCAACTTTACCGCTGTTTTTCCACTGCAAGAGTGCATCATTCAGCGCATCAATCGCAGCAATATTATCCGCAAAGTATGGAGAAGAACTCATATTCTCCGCGCGAATCTGGGCAAAAACGCAGTGAACATCAAAATAAATGCTTGAAAAGTCGGAACCATCAGAAACGACGCAGTTCTCGTACATTCTCTCCCTCTCCGAAACAACAAACCTATCCCCGTTCGAAGTCGTCAGATAATATTTATCAGTCACAGTGTCATGGAAATGTGAAAGTAAATTATCTCCCTGAAGAACTCTTTCATTAATTATAACAGCACCCCCAGAATCGCTGTTCTCGACAAAATCCAGAACAAGCGCTCTTTCCTCGTCTGTCAATTCAAGAGTATCAGCAACTTCTCGCCCGACAATAGACTCTTCAATTATCCTGTAAGTGTTTAAGCTGTAATAAATTTCAGGCGTAAGGCCTGTGTATGGGACTTTGTTCCCGGAATGGCAGCTCGCCAACGCCGCTTCATCAGCATCATCTACATCTCCATCACTGTCATAATCAAATCTTTGGCACGGCTCTTGAATTGCTCCATTTTTACAACTGTAAAACAGCGCCTCATCCGCTCCATCAACATCTCCATCCAGGTCCGCGTCGAACCAAAAGCAGTCCTCCACCGGAGATAACTGCAGTTCAATTACACAACCATCCATTGATTTTACCAATGACATATCAATTAAATTTACATTTCCATCTGAGTTGATATCATAAGCCCAGCAGTTCCCCTCGCTAACCGCACACCCATCCTTTGACTTTACAAGGGACATATCAATTAAATTTACACTCCCGTCACCATTTGCATCAGCTTTCCAGCATCCAACAGCAGAAACAACACCAATATTAAGAAAAAAGAAAAAAATCACCAGATACAAAATCACCTCATCACGCAGGTTTCTTTCTTTTAATTTAACCATTGTAATGGAAAGCTCTAACACCTTTGATGTTTTTATATATTTGTATTCATCTCAGATTCTGACCAGCGACCCAGAAACACCGAGAATAAATCTTTCTTCGGAAAAATCAAAAAGTTCATCTTTTTCATTCCTAAATGTGTAAAAATCTCTCCATTTAATGAAAAGCTTTTCCAAATCCCAGATATTCCCTATTCGTCTGAAAAAAAACTTATCGTAAGTTTTATCTGTTCGTAGGACTCCAGGCCTGGTTTTTCCAAAACGGGCAAGTTCAATATATAAAAAGGCATATTCACTTTCTCTTGCCACAAGCTCTTGGCAATACGCAGGCAAGTCACGCGATGTTCGTATGCGCGCCAAACCCTGGGAAGTAAGTTCAGGAGCCCACACCATTTTTGTTTTTTGTTTATCATCACCCATATCTTCGACAAGCGTTCGCAAATCTTCATATCGCCCAGGATTAAGAATAATCACATGTTTAGCATACTTCGATTTTCTATCATCCATCTGTATCCCGGCATCTTGGCATAAAAAGCTAAAATCTTCTGGTTCTATCGGCCGCACAACAAAATTTCTTTGCATCCTATCTTCCCACCGACTTATCAATTAAGTCGCAAATCTCATCAGATTCTCTCTCAGCAAATTTAATAACTTTCTTTTCCCGTTCAGTGTAGTCTCCATCTCTTTCAATAAGCCAAGAACCAACAATAACATAATCAAAATTTCGCGGGTCTTTGCTTTTGCCCTCATAACTCCGGACTTTATCTTTTCCAATTCTTGGAACAGCAACATCCCTGACAATCATCTTTGTTATTCTCGGTGCATCAAGTGTAAATGAACTGACATCTCTTTGGTCATGCCCTTTCCCAAATCGGTAATGCCCATAATACTCTCTTTCTGTATTCTGTGAACAGCCCAAAACGCCCAACAAACTCCCAACAACAAAAGTTAAATATTTTCTCATACTGCAAAACAATAAGCAGGATTAATAAATATTTGCCCGCCAAAATCCCTCCACCTAAAACCCGCCCGCGAGCAGCCGCTCCTGAAGTCGCTTTCCCTGCTCGCCCAAAAAAATAATTAATGTAAAAACAAATCTCACCAGTCAAGTTAATTACAAAATAACTTTCACCACAAGATGTGATTTTACCAACATAATTATTTCCTTCCCCAATCGTCAACAGCTAACCCGTCCTGATTTTACCTTATTACAGAATTCCCAAAAATAATTATCACAAAATCCAATCACGCTCGTCAAATATGATTTTGATAGTATAAGAATTCTAGAAAATTAGATTAAAGCCTTCGGCTTTAATTTTGATTAGCTGAAAGGAGGAAAAATAAAAATGAATTACGTAGGAATGGATGTGCATAAACATTTCACATATGCAGTTATCAAAGACAGCCAGGGAAACAGATTAGCCGAGGACAAATTCACTAACGACAGTGTTAACTTTGAACTATTTCTTGAACCATACAAACCAGAAGAAACAAAAATAGTTATGGAAAGCACTGGAGTCTGGGAATACATTTACGAAATTCTGGAAGCAATGAATTATGAAGTCAAACTTGCCAATCCTGTAAAAACAAAAGCAATTGCTTATGCAAAAGTAAAAACAGATGCAGTAGATGCGTCTACTTTAGCAGATTTGCTGAGAGCAAATCTTGTTGCAGAAAGTTACATCCCGGCAAAAGAAATAAGAAAACTCAGGGAAATAACAAGACTCAGAAAAATGGCTGCAAAGCAGAGAATACAAACAGAAAACAGACTGCACGCACTTCTCACAAAACGGGGAATTTTTTTGCCAAAGAAAACTCTCTGCAAAAAATCATTTGAATTTCTAACAGAGCTTAACGACCCTTCAATTTCAGAATATCTCGATTTGATTGAATTGCAAAGACAAAAAGAAAACTCTGTTGAAAAAAGAATTGAAGCTCTGGCAGAGAATAACATAGAAGCAAAAATACTGATGAGTTTCCCAGGCATAGGTCCGATAAGAGCTATGGAAATTCTTGCCGAAGTCGGAGACATAACACGTTTTCCGACGGCAGACAAACTTTGCAGTTATGCCGGATTAGTGCCGAGCATAAAGCAATCCGGCTCATCGTTAAGGTTTGGACGACTGATGAAGCAGGCAAGCAAATCACTGAAGCACGTATTTGTACAAACTGCTTGGGCTTTAACCAGAACAAAAGAAAGCAATTCCTTTCAGGAGTTTTACAAAAAACTCGCGAAGAAAAAAGGAAAACAAAAAGCAATCTGCGCAGCTGCAAGAAAAGTTTGCTGCACAATCCACGCAATGCTCCGCAAGAAGGAAGAATTCAGATATTCATAATCCTATGAGGATGAAGGGTGACCCTGGAATAAGGTATGACTTTCGAAGTCGTGATTTTGATTAGGGCACCCATCAAATAAAACAGAACAACGACGAATCATAGTGTGGCTCGACCACGAATAGGTGTATGTCGTCTGTTTTACATCACAACAAAGTTTAAATAAAAGATAAACTTTGCGGTTGTGGAATTCTTATAGGTACTTTATTATCAACTGCCTTTTCCTTAACCAACTTACAACCCCGCGTGATTTTACAATATTACCAATTTTCCCCTCCTCAATCAACCGCTAACACATCATGATTTTACCTAAATTAATTAATTCCCTTCTGCTGGTTTTTCCTCAGCCTTCACCTTCGGCTGATTCTGCTCAGGAAAAATTTCCTCAAATTTCTTAGAACCCGACTTGACAACAATCATGTTAACCTGCGCAGTCGTCTCGGCAATCGTCTTTCCTCTCAAAGTCTTTCTCCTTCTAACTCCCTTAGACAATCTGCCACCTTTAGCTTTTCCAGTAAATCCTAAATCTCCCTGTTTCAATAAACTTCTCTTCAATCCGATTCCCTCAATCTCTTCAGTCAAAGGAAAACCAGCGAAGTCGCTTCCGCCGGTTATCTTAAATTCGTAGCCGTCAAGTTCTGATTTTATCATCTTCCCGGGAACAACCTCAGATAAAGATTTCCCGAACAGTGCCCCGCCTTCCAGCTCCAGCTTCCAAGTCTTTCCCTTCTCCGACATATTAATTTTTACTGCCATGTCTCATCTTACATTTTTGGGTTTTTAAAATGTTTGGTTTTCAACTAGGAAACCTTTCTCATAATTCGCTCATATTTCTTTTTCATTTTATAGAGGGCTTTTGCTTCTATTTGTCCAACTCTTGTATTTGTAATCCCTATTTCTATTCCTATCTCTTTCTGTGTCTTTCCTTCATAGAATCTTCCTTCAATAACTTGCCTCTCCAAAGGGTTCAATCTTTCCATTAAAACTTGAATAGTTTCACGAAATTCGAATTCTTCCAAAGCATCCCTGTTTCCTACATAATTATCTCCGTTTAATTGCTCAAAGTTTAATCCATCTGTGAACTGCTGTTTCCAGATTAGCTCTCTCCATTGTTCAGGGGTTTCTTCGTTATTAATGCGTCCATAAAAATATCTGCCCTTTTCACTCTTTCCTTCAAACCCTTTTCTTATTGAGAGTTCACCTTGGTATTCGTAATGAGATGCATACCCGCGGCGCTTGACTTGTAAATATAATTCTGCGGTTCTGAATGGAATATTTAATTTTCTTGCGGCTTCTCTTGCTCTTTTATGGATTGATTTGCTTTCATCATCCATTTCTCTGATTTGTTTTTCTACCTTTGATACCATAAAGAATTAGCAAATGAAATGTTTTTAAAAGTTTCTAATGAGAAAGAGTTTCGCAGAGTGATTGGTAAATAGATTTTTATAGATTATTTGATATAACTTACACATGGTGCACGAAAGAACAATTAGCAAGGCTTTGTTCGGGGGTATTGGTGAAATTATGATACTTAGCTCCGCCTTTCTAATCGGCTTGGCTCTTATAGAAATTTCTCCAAATTTTTCAATTACATTACTTATGATTTTTGGTTTAATGTTTATTGGAATTATATTCCGCAACTTTGAAAATGAACTTCTAGGAGACTTGCTAAGTGGTAAAATCTGGAAACGATTATTCAGATGGGTTACTAAATAAATTTAAGTTTCTGAGAGAAAAACAGGTTTTAAGAAGTGTAGTCTTTTCATTAACCTTCCATACTTGCTAATTCTTGCAGTCTTTTTTTAACAGGTTGCCTAATATCTTTTTCCCAGTCAAAAAAATCTGAAGCTACCTCTCGTCTCTCCCAATCCACTTTCCCGTCTCCATTTGTGTCAAATAGGTAACCCAAAACAGGAGAAGAGAAATGGTCGCTTAAATCTAAACCAACATTATGCAAATTAGCCAATTGAACCGTCGCTATGTAATCGTCTCCAACCCTCTCAAATGTTACAACGCCATCAGAACCCTTATATCTTTGATTTAATCTGCTTTCCTGAACAGGCAAATAAAGTCTTTCTCCACCAAGAAATTCTGTACTTTTCTTCGGAAGAAAATGTAAAGCTACTCCTAAGAGTCCAACAACACTTGCGCTGATTCCAACTTTCATTAGTCGTTTGTTCATAACTCATGTTCTTACTGAGGATATATAAACTTTTCTATCTGTCACCACTCCAAAGAAACATTATCCCAACCCATTTAATCTCAAAAGAAACATCAAACCCTCAAGACAGGACTTCCTTCACCAATCTCAGGTATAGCAAGGTTTGTTTTTATCTTTTCTCCGGAATCCAGTTCAACCTCAAGTCTAATAACATTCATGTTCCTGAAAGGAATATCCTCAACTTTCAATGATATTATCTTAATCAGCCCAACAGCTCTAGACATCAGTTTAGAAAAAACCTCGGAAGCGTCGCTTATTTGAACAGCAACAAGATTTTTATTAACATCAAAATCAAAAACAAAATCTCCTATTTCCACAGCACCTGCTGACTTTTTACCAGGCAGATAGATAAACAAATCATCATTCTCTTCGTCATAATCAAATTCAAAAGTTTTCATTTTTTTCCTTCCACAGCACGCTGCCAATTTCTATTCACTTTAATAATTGTAACTATAATAATCTTTCCGTTTATGACAATGGCATATCTGTGGAACATCTCATTAGAGTAAGCAAAATAGCAGTTATATTTCTCTTCATTATCTCTTCTAGCTTTCTGCTTTTGAGCAAAGACAAGTTTGTCTGGATTGGCAATGTTTTCTTTAACTTCTTCTAAGTCAACTTCGCGAACATAAGCTTGCATCTCCGCATGATGTACTACAATTATATCTTTCTTCTTGTAAGTTCTAAGCTTTTTCTTTAATTCTTCAAGTTCCATTTATTCTCCCCACCCCATCATTCTTCCCCCCAAATCATTCCCCCCAGTTTTCATTCTTCCTCCTCTTCACCTCCGCCAACTCCCGCAAAACCCCCAACTCCCCAAAATTCAATAAATCTTTGTTATCCTTAAATTTCTTAAACTCTCTCGAGGAAATATTTGCATACAAAAATTTCTTGTCCCCTAATCTCCTCTCAAAATTAACCCCTGGCAGAGAAATCGCAACCTCCGCACCCTCGCCAGCCGAATCAACCTGCTCCTTCTCCAACTGCACCGACTTAACCCGCGCAACTTCCTCGTCAGTTTCATCAATTAAATTAATTCCCTTTTTCAGTTTCCCGCCGACAACTCTAACCCCAAAAATCGCCGGATTAGAATTTCTGAAAACATATTTGTGCAGAATTTCCAACTTGCAAATCGCAGCAAGCCCGAGCATCCTTTCCCTTTCAATCTCAGCCCGTTTCCCTTCTCTCCACTTCGCCAGATTCTCAATCAATTTGTAAACAACCTCATCCGTGAAAACCTTCACTCCAGAAACTTCCAGACCTTCTTCAACCGAAACATTAAATCCGACGATAACCGCATCCAAAGCATCAATCTCCAAATTTGCTTTCGCGTTCACAACATCAACTTTTCCAATGTTTCCAATTCCAGCCCGAACAATTTTAACTCCAGACTGCCTCAGCAAAGTCAACAGCGCCTCAAGCGAACCAAGCGAATCCGCCTTCACAATAATTCCCTGTTTGTCAAGTTCAACAGTCGTCTCAATTTCCTTCTCAAATTCTTTCGCAATCTCTTTCAAGTTCCCTTCCAATTTCTGGAAAGGCATTCCCGAGACAATCCCTTCTTTCTCAGTCAAATGCAATCTAACTCCCGTCGCAGCCAAGACAGATTTTACATTTTTGTACTTGAAAGACAAGGGCTCAATTTCCTCAAGTGCACGAACCTTGGAAACAATCGGCTTCCCGCTAAGCGAAGCAACCACAATCTCATCTCCTTCTTTCAAACTCCCGTCATACAAAATCGCCTCAACTTTTTCCTGCCCTTTCTCAACTTTAACTTCAAGCACAACTCCCCTTGCAGTCAAACCAATTTTCAATCTCTCTTTCAAATATCTCTGCGACAATCCGCACAAAACAAAAAGCAATTCAGAAATCCCTTCCTTCGTCCGAGCAGAACACGGCACAATCGCAACCTTTTTCGTAAAATCAGAAATGTCATAATACAAATCGCTCTCAAATCCGTACGACTGCAGCGATGCCTCAAAAGTCAAAAGCGCCTCGTCAAATTCCTGTTTCACGTTAATCGCCTGCCCCTCAACACTCTCCTTCAAGTTTCCCCTTTTCTGCCAGCCGGAAATATTGTCAATCTTATTCCACGCAACAAGGAAAGGAGTTTTATTTTCCTTCAGAATTTTTAAAACTTCAGCTGTCTGAGGTTTTATTCCTTCTTTCGCAGCCACAACTAAAATCGCCAAATCAGCCAAGCTTCCCCCTCGCTTGCGAAGATTAGTAAAAGCCGCATGCCCAGGAGTGTCAATAAAAAGAAAACCTGGAATATCCAATTTAACATTCGACTTATCAATCAGAGGACAAGCCTTCTTTATCTGAGTCATCGGGTATTTCGTAAAAGAAATTTTCTGAGTTATCCCGCCCGCCTCGCCTTCCTGAACAGAGCTCCCTCTAAAGCAATCAAGTATCGACGTCTTCCCGTGGTCAACGTGTCCTGCAACTGTCACGATTGGCTGTCTTATTTTTTCCATAAAAAGAAGAGTAAAAAGTTAGTTAAAAAGCTTTGCGATTTGTTAAGTCAAGTTAACAAGCAATATACTTGCATAAACGGACTGATAAATTATTTTATTGCACAAAACATAAATGTTTACCAATCACAAAACATAATTAACATAAACTCGATACGACTGAGATATTACCGACGGTATTTTTAATAATCTAAAGTTGCAGCATAAATGAAATGTTGGTTAAAGTCAAAGTCTTTTGTTATAGGGTGCTGCCATTTTTTGTTTACTTAAAAGTTTTAGATAATTTTATTAGGTTACATCTATACTCGGAGCGATGAAAGACGAAACGAATAAGTTGATAAAGGAGTTATCTATAAAAAATAAAATTTATTCTAAAACGCAAATTGTCTTCACACCTTATTGTATCAAAAAGATGTTTGAGAGAGGGGTCGAAGAAAATCTTGTCATCTCAACACTGCTGTACAGCGGGGAGATGTACTACGCCGAAAAGCAGGAAATAATCTACCAGAAAAAACCCGAGATAAGATACAAACAGATACACAAAATAAGTTCAAGATACTCCTTAATAATTATTGTAAGTTATATGGAAAAAGTTTTAAAGGTTATTAATGTTATTAAAACAAGCAAGGGAGCTGAAAAACTATGGCGAAAGAAAGCATTAAAGTAAGTTTTGATAAAGAAGAAGATATCATCTCTTTATTCAGAGAAGGGAGAAAATCAAAGTTCAGCTTTGATCTCGAACTGCCTAAAGGAGATATTGTTGTGGACTACGGATTTAACGGCGAAGTCGTAGGACTTGAGATATTTAACGCTTCAAATTATTTTCCAATATTAAAGAAAATCAAGTCAGATGAAAAACTTGCAGGAAAGTTAAGTGTTCAGTATGGAGTAAACTGGGCTCAAATCTCTTTTGAGATTTCTTCCCCTCGAATGAAGAGCATGATTGTTAATAATATAATTTCCCCTTATAATAAAGAAATAATTCTTAGGAGATAAATGCCAAAAGAAAGACACCACAAAGAAAAATGGAAGCACGGCGGCGGGCATTTCTGGATTTTCGGCTCTGCCCTGGCAATGATTTTGTCCTACGCGCAAAACAGTTCTATTCTCTGGGCGATTCTTCACGGCATCCTGAGCTGGCTTTACATTCTTTACAGGGCAATGATTCTTTGGGGCTGGTTTTAACTCTTAGCACAGTATCTCCGCATAGGAATTTTCTTGCCTGTTTTTTCAAGGTCTCCATTAATCAGATATTACTTAAACGAACTGCTTATCGAGGATAATGAAATTATGAAACTGAAAGAATATGATTGTTAATACTCTATTTTAGCTGTTTTCAAGTCTGTGCGGAGATACTGTAATCAGCAAAAACCTTAAATAATCTCAGTCTGCCTAATTTCCATGGCAAAACAAATAGAAGCCTATAGGGGAATAGTCGCAGGATTAGACGGGAATGAAATATTAACTATAGAATTAGATTCTCCATTCGAGGTAAGTTCAAGAAAACTCGGCAGAAAAGTTATATTAAAAGAAGTTAAAATAAAACACAAAGACTATTGCAGAATTTGTCCTGGCTGGGCATCAGCACACCATGACTACAACTCTGCTCTAATCGGAGAAAAAATAAAAATACCAATATATTATCTCACAGAAATAGCAAGAAAAAAACTGCTTGCTCCGCAGATGACAGACGAAGAAATTGGAAGATTCATATCAGAAGAGGATGTCGGTCCGCGCATGGACGCAAAAACGCTGGAAAATTTAGCCTGACACTTCATTCATAAACTATAAAAATTCCCTAACAAATAAGCTATGTGTAAATATCATTCCATAAATTTTGGAGTGATACCCCATTCATGTTTAGCTCGGTTCAAAACATTCAAGTTATGATTAATCCATCTCAATGTTTCTTCATTTATCCTCGCTGAATCAAGTTTAGAGTATACTTTACTTCCATGCAACATCTTTTTGCTTT
>Ga0209542_10001213_pt1 | contig 61244 bp, 58 predicted proteins | sample RifCSPhighO2_01_FD_184028 | JGI IMG/M metagenome (GOLD analysis project Ga0209542, IMG submission 184028) | Soil microbial communities from Rifle, Colorado - Rifle CSP2_plank highO2_0.1 (SPAdes) (version 2) | ecosystem: Environmental > Terrestrial > Deep subsurface > Rock core/Sediment ...
TCGTCTCATCCGTTGGTTTGAACGAAGCTCAAGTCCGAAAGTATATCGAATGGCAAGATAAAAAAGAAGTGCCCCAGACCGTCAGGATAATCCGAGCTTCAAAACAAAAACGCTTCGAATTAACCCGTTCAGGGCACGGCATAGATTTTTGCTAAAATCTTGCCTTTTACTCGGCCCAGTCGGCCTCCGTAAATCCCTTCATAGGGTTAAGGCTGCGCTTGATGTTTGAACAAAAAGCCTGCGCAAATCCTCTAATAAGCCAAGGCTTCGTTATGGCTTTTCGTGAATCCTTTCATGGGTTACGGCTACGCTTGATAAATAGGAACCTATGCAAATCCTCTCATAAGCCAAGGCCTGTCTCAATCCGCCACCCTTTATGATATATCATAAAGGGTGGCGGATTGGTTCTCCTCATTAATTCCTTAACAAGGCTAAGGCCGAGTTACTGTCCTTTGCCGGTAAAGAAGAATTGATATATCATATCCCCGAGTTCTTTTAGGCGAGGAGCGGAAGGTGGCCAAGATCAAGGTTTTATTCATTTGCACTGCAAATATCAGCCGCAGTCGGACGGCGGAAGACCTTTTACTGGGCTCTTCCGTTTATGAAGCTAAGTCGGCGGGTTTTAAGTGGTGCGAGGGAACCGGCCAGTTGGTTACTCAGGAGTTAGTTGATTGGGCCGATAGAATAATTGTGATGAATGAGAATGAAGATGCTCACCTAACACTGCTTCGTTCTGGTTTTGATGTTTTCAGCAAGGATATTTATATTCTTGATATTCCGGATAGGTATAGGCAAGGGGATCCGTTTTTGATAATGCTTCTGAGAGACAGACTGAAGAATATTGCCGGCATAAACCTGTAGAGTTCAGCCCCCATTCGGGGGTTTTCTATATTTCTATAATATTTACGAAATCTCTTGTGTCTATTTCGATTATCTTATAGCCGTTTGCGTCGATAACAATATGATCTTCGTCATCGAACCACCAGATCGCGTTTTTAATCGGGGCCGATAGTTTTGTAACAATATCTCTTTCATTGTTTTTGCGGTGCGGCTGATAGTTGGTATCGCCGATCCACATCACCCATATTTCGTTAGCCAGAGTCCACCAGAGCAGTTTATTTTTATATTTAGACAAGGCAAATCCAATCACATTCTCACCCAATTTTTCTAATTGTTGATCGTTGTTTTTGAAAAATTTTTTATCTATCAATACGAACGGTTCGGTATAGACGGGCGTCAGAGTAGGGCTTGGCTTGAGCGGTTTGGGAGTTGGTTTAGGCTTGAGTGTTGCCTGCCCTGAGCTTGTCGAATGGGGCGAAGGAGTGGGCGACAGGGCGAAGGCCCTGCTTGCTCTTTGTACGATCTCCTCCCTGTCTGCTCCGCTCAATGGTAGTATGAGTATTTTTGAAAAATCCGTGACGAATCCTTCTTCTACCGCAACTTTTTTGTGCCAAGTTGAGTAGTTTTCTTTTTCAACGCGAATTTCGTATTCTCCGGGCAAAAGACGTTCGATTCCGAAAGAGTTGTTAAAAAATGAGGTATCGCCCTTAAATTCACCGTCTAAGTATACACTGGCGTTAGTGTTCGCCCTGAGAGATATTGTTCCCGTTCTCACGAATCTATTATCAGAGAAGCTATATTTATAGCCTTGGGCGTATAGGACTACGAAGTAGGCCAACAGAAAAAAGACTGCCACGGCAGTATAAAAGAGTATCCTCTTGTCCCGTTCGGTCATGGTCTTATATTAGCAAACAAAAAGCGGTAAGGCCATTGCCTACCGCTTAATCTCCTCCCGTTGGGCCATTCCAACGTTCCCTCTCGTATCTTTCCTCTTGTCGGACCCTTACCCTAAAGATTTCCGCGGCCATATGGGCAGTAACAGAACCACTAGCTTTCGTCACACTCAAGTTTTCCCAAGCTTCATTAGCGTCATCTAATGATTCGGTCGCTAACTTCACCAGCTGATTTCGATCCATGATTTTTCCCTATGCCGAAGACTATGCGCCAATAACTATAGCAGCTAACTAAATACTTGTCAATGGTATATTCTTGGGCATTTTGTACTATAATATCTGCGATATGGCTCAATTCGTAATCAACGGCGGTAAAAAACTAAAAGGAGAGATAAGGGTTAGCGGCGCTAAGAATGCGGCTCTTAAAGCTTTTGCCGCGGCTTTGCTGACCAAAGAACCTGTTCTAATAAAAAATGTTCCCGAAGTGGAAGATGTTAGTCGTATGGCCGAGCTGATCAAAACACTTGGACCAAAAGTTGAACATATTCGACGCGGGGAATACAGGGTCACTGCCGATAAGCTGAACAGTTCCGAGATAGAACCGGAGATCGGCAAAAAATTACGAGCCTCCATAGTGCTTACTGCGCCGATATTGATCAGAACCGGAAAAGTTGTTTTTCCTCACCCCGGCGGATGTGTTATCGGGGAACGTCCGATTGATGTTTTTATCGATGGATTTAAAGCGCTTGGCGCGAACGTCTCTCAGGAGAATGGATTGTATAATATCACGGCTCGGAAATTAAAAGGCGCCAAGATCGTCTTTCATAATGTGAGTGTAACGGGTACCGAAACAATGATGATGTCCGCCGTTACGGCCGAGGGAGTTACAACTTTAAAAAACTGTGCCTGCGAGCCGGAGATAGAAAGCTTGGCCCAATTTCTCAATTCCTGCGGAGCGGACATTAAAGGGGCGGGGACTCACACTATTATCGTGTCAGGCGTTAAGAGTTTGGGTGGAGGTACCTATCGGACCATCCCCGACAGAATAGAGGCCGGAAGCTTTGCTATGTTGGCGGCCGCATCGGGGAGTAATATAAAAGTAAAAAACTGCCGGCCCGATCACCTCGATTCTTTATTGGGACTGTTTCAAAAAATGGGCGTTAAAGTCAAGGTCGGCACCGATAGCATCGAAGTGGCGGCCGGTAAAAAAATAGGAGCAGTCGGAGTTAAAACAAGAGAGTATCCCGGGTTCCCGACTGATTTACAAGCGCCATTGTCTGTGTTATTAACACAAGCAGAAGGACAGGCCCTTGTCCACGAAACTATTTACGAAGGCCGGTTGAGCTGGACGGAAGAATTGAAAAGGATGGGGGCGAATATTCTGAACCTCGATCCTCATAGAATTGAGATCAGGGGTCCGACCGAATTGCGCGGAAGAGAGATCGAGAGTCCTGATTTGAGGGCCGGCATGGCCTATGTAATTGCCGCCTTGTGCGCCAAGGGCACGTCAGTTATCAATAATATTTATCAAATTGACCGCGGGTATGAAAAGATCGAGGAAAGATTGAAAAAGTTGGGAGCAGACATCCGCAGAGTTTAAAAATTCGAAATACGAAATTCGAGATTCGAAACAATATCGAAATGCAAATTTTCTAAATTTCAAAAGGTTTGGAAATTAGAATTTAAGATTTTCGGGCTTTGTTTAGGATTTAGGATTTCGTATTTCGGATTTAATATTTTGGCTAAGATTGGTATAGACCTCGGTACCACCAATACGGTGGTATTTATACCCAAGAAGGGGATAGTCGTAAATGAGCCATCGGTGGTGGCGATTTCGGTTTTAGACAACAAAATAATTTCTGTTGGAGCTTCGGCCAAAGAAATGATCGGCCGAACGCCGGATAGTATCGTTATATCAAAACCGCTGGTAGATGGCGCGATTGCGGATTACCGTGTAACCGGAGCGATGCTTCGGTATTTTATAAAAAAGGCAGCCGGCTTTATGAGCTTTGTGAAACCGGAGGTTTTGATTTCCGTACCTGCCGGTATAACTTCGACGGAAAAAAGAGCAGTTATCGAAGCAGCATTGAACGCCGGAGCCAAGGCGGTCTATTTGGTAAAGGAGCCGGTGCTTGCGGCGATAGGAGCCAAAATTCCGATTAACAGTCCGGCCGGAAATATGATTTTAAATATCGGCGGCGGAACGACTGAGTTAGCGGTTATATCCTTAGGAGGCATCGTAACTTGGTCTTCCGTTAGAATAGGCGGGAACAAGCTTGATCAGGCGATTGTTGAATATATCAAAAAGAAACATGGCTTGGCCATCGGAGAAAGAACGGCCGAGCTTATAAAAGTCAGCATCGGAAGTGCCACTAAAGAGCAGGAAGAGGAAAAAATAAATATCAAAGGAAGGGATTTGGCTACCGGATTTCCGAGGACGATTGAGGTCGGTTCCAATGAAATTACCGAAGCTTTAAGCGAACAGCTTCGGGAGATTGTTCAGATTGTGAAGAATGTTCTTGAAGTTACTCCTCCGGAACTTTGTTCTGATATTATGGACAAGGGGATTATAATTTCAGGCGGAGGCGCACTTTTGAAGAATATAGATGTCCTCATCAATCGTATTACCGGCGTTCCGGCTTCAATAGCTGATGATCCGTTATTCTGTGTCGCTCGGGGGACAGGCATTGTTCTCCAGAACCTCGACGCCTACAAGCGCAATGTGGTTGCGAAAAGGTAGTTTCTATCCCGGGGCCATTCGATTCAGAAGGCGGATTAGCATTCTAATTGTAACCCTTGCCTGTTCCAAAATATTAATCTCGGACTTAAAAATCCGAGGCGTTTTTACTCTCTGTTGTTAAGTTGTTAATGACACAATAAAACGATCGTAGCATGGTGTCGCTACCACAGGAGTATCGGAACTTGGTTTCAATTTGACTCGTCGTCGATGATCTATTATAATACTGTCAACGAAAAAGAACGTTTTGGGAGGGTAAGTTGTTCAAGCACATTTCCATCAACCTTACCGAGCCTATTTGTGGTTGTGTTCATCAGGATCTATCTTGGAATGTTTTGAAAGATAAGGACGGCCATGTTAGCCTTTTAGTTATCTGTGAATATTGCAAAATTGAACTGAGAATTCCGCATGCTAAGTTGATGGCGTACTTCACTTTAGACAAGGGATATCCTCAGGGAATAAAACCCAAACAAAATCCGGTAACCTTTATGCATAGCAGGGAGATAACACCCGAAGACGAGAAGATTCTTAAAGAGCTTGGGATCAAGGCCGACGATTAGTCGGCTTTTAAATTTGTCTTTGCTATTTATAACAAGCTTGATCTGTGATATTAATTTATACATGCGTATTGCTTTGGTTCATGATTGGCTGAACACTCTTGGCGGCGCCGAGCGCGTGCTTATTGAATTGCATAAAATATTTCCGGAAGCACCGATTTATACCCTTTTTGCCAGCAAAAAATTTATCCGTCACTTTCTACCCGATGCCGATATCCGGCCGAGTTTTTTGAATAAACCCCCCTTCATTACTAAGTTCTATAAATATCTTGCGCTGATAATGCCCGTTGCCGTAGAATCATTTGATCTTTCAGACTATGACCTCGTGATATCTTCTTCGGTTAATTTTTCTAAAGGATTAGTTTTAAAACCCAAAACCTGGCATATATGCTATTGCTACAGCCCCATGAGGCAAATATGGGACCTAAATTCAACCTACAACCAACAATTTACGACTAATAACTTTTTTAATAGAATGGCCAAGCATTTTCTGAGGATATGGGATCGGCAGACGGCCGACCGAGTTGATGAATTTATTGCGATATCCGAACATGTTCGCGAGAGGATAGGGAAGTATTACAGAAAAGAGGCGGTCGTGATATATCCTCCGGTCAGTAATTTTCAATTTTCAATTTTCAATTTTCAATCAAACTACAATGATCCAATGTCTGAAAATTATAAAATCAATGAATTCAATGAAAATTTTAAATTAAAAATTAAAAATTTAGGCAACTACTATCTGATTGTTAGCCGGCTGTATAAACATAAAAACATAGACGTTGCCGTGGAGGCATTTTCAAAGCTCAGGCTGCCCCTTGTTATTATCGGAACCGGCCCCGAAAAAGAAAGTATCCAAAATCGGATATCAGGATTCAAAAACATAAAAATGCTCGGATTTATACCGGATGAAGAGCTGGGAGCCTACTATCAAAATTGCCGGGCATTTATAATGCCACAAGAGGAAGACTTCGGCATAACGCCTATCGAAGCCATGTCGTTCGGCAAGCCCGTCTTGGCCTTGCGTAAAGGTGGAGCGACGGAAACAGTCGTTGAGGGCGTAACCGGAGAATTCTTTGATGATCCAATTCCGGAAGCTTTGGCGGATGGGGTGAGAAGGTTAAACGGAAACTACCCCTCATATAGCTCTGAAGCGATCAAGATGCACGCCCAAAAATTTTCGAGCGAGCGATTCAGAAAAGAAATCCTCAAACTTATTGACAGAGTATAAAGTCTTTGGTAGTATATTGTCACAATTTGGTTATGGTCTAAAAAAGGAGGCCGATTGTGAGAAAATCGATTTTCTTGGCTTCGATTCCTTTCGTTCTTTTAATAAGTTCAGGATGTGGCGTGAAACCCGCAGAAAAGGCTTCTTTTGAAGGGGTAAGTACATATCTGTGGGGTGAAAGACCCACGGCTTATTTTAGAAATGTGTGCTTTCCTTTGGGTCAAACAAGTTGTTACTTCAAATCTGTGCACACCAGTCTTGTCAATTTGAAGATCGAGATTGACGAATCTTTGTCTGGTACGGCCATATCGGTTAAGCCGGCTTGGCCGGATAGATATTTTGATCCTTTTTCGGTCACCACTCCCAATGTAGTCGTTTATGCCCAGTCTAAAGAGGATGCGAATCATTGGAACGCATGGCAGGCCTCAGAAATTGCGAAGTTGGTGAAAGAACTTCAATCTCGGCGGCAACTCCGGAGAGTATTGCCCGATGTGCGATAAGGACGGATTAACACCCGTCCTTTAAATTGTAAAAACAGCCAATTTTTCATAGAATTAGTTATTGAAACTTTTTATCATCACAATCAACTATAACGGCTCGGAAAATACGACTAAGCTTTTGAGGTCTCTTTATGAACAAACGGATCGGGATTTTGAAATAGTTATTGTGGACAACGCTTCGGATGGAGCAGATTTTATAAGTTTGCAAACAGCTACAAAGGGCATCTTTGCAAAGATGCCCTTTGTAGCATCTGTAGTAAGAAATAAGAAGAATTTAGGGTTCTCGGGGGGTAACAATGTGGGTATAGGTCAGGCCCTGGAAAACAGGGCAGATTGGGTGCTCTTATTGAATAACGATACTTGGGTAGGGGAGGACTTCATAGCCTCTTTAAGGGTCAAATTAGGGTCTTCAGGGGGCATAGTAGGGTTACCCTTGGTGGAGGAGGACAGGACGGCTTATTGCGGTAGAATAGAGTGGCTGAAACCGACTCTTCGACATGATTATGAAAATTCCAAATTCCAAATTCCACCCGCCTGCCGGACGGGCAGGAATTCCAAATTCTATGCTGTTGGCGGGGCGATGGTGATATCGAAAGATGCCTTTGATAAAATCGGCGAGCTTGATGAAAAATATTTTTTGTATTTTGAGGATGCCGACTTTTGCGTCAGGGCTAGAAGAGCTAAAATCCCCATCTCAATCACAGATAAGGTTATGATACACCATAATGTTTCGGCCACAACCAAAAAACTTGGCTCACCGCTTTTATTGAGATATCACTATCGGAATGCCCTGTATTTTAACCGGAAAAACGGTCCGTGGTATATCAAGGTAGCGGTCTGGCCATGGAGCTGGGTAATAATTTTAAAACAATTTTTGAAGATGGGATTAAACATTAACGAAGAGGAGTCGCGGGCGATCTTAGATGGAGTTTTCGATTGGTATATGAACAGAATGGGGCGAGTAAAATCCTAAGCACGAAATCCTAATTTCTAAACAAATACAAAATTCAAATCTCAAGATATTAAATTTCGAACATTAGAGTTTTAATATTGGATATTGTTTAGAATTTAGACATTAGGATTTAGAGTTTATGCTTAAAATCGGTATCGAATGCGAAAACTTAGAGGATTCAAAGTCGCGCTGGGGGATAGGCCAGATAACTTTAAATTTGCTCAAAGAGTATGCGGCTAATCCTGAGTGGCAGAAAAAATACAAATTATATCTGTATTTTAAGAAAAGAATTCCGGATGACGATTTTTTCAAAATTCATAATTCAAAATTCATAATTCGGGTTTCTGGAGTTCCCTCGTTTAACATTTATTACCATCTTCTGATGCCATTGCGGGCGATGATTGACCGCATTGATTGGATGTTCTTCCCGGCCTATCAGTTGCCTCCGCTTTATCTTCGCAAATCCATCGTGGTCTTAACACCTGACGTTTATTATGAGTATAAGCAGGGGAATCTTCCGCTTAGATACAGATTGTCTTATCGGTTATTTACGAACTGGGCGGCTTGGTTTGCCACAAAAATTCTTGCTATTTCTGAAACTTCTAAGAAGGAAGTGGCGAATCTATATTGGATTAATCCTAAACGGATTTTTGTTTCTCATCTTGGAATCAGCTCGGATCAAAATATTGAAAATTCTAAATTGAAAATTGAAAATTCCACGTACATCCTGTATGTGGGCCAAATGTTCCCGCGTCGTCACGCCCGGGAAACCATATTAGCCTTTCAGAAGATAGCTTATGAGTTTCCGGATTTAAAACTGATCCTGGTTGGGACCGATAAATATAGGCCTGCTATTATCCGCGAATTAGTCGAGATTATGAATCAAAAACTAAAGAGCGAGAGAATCATATATTTTGATTATCTGGAAAAACGAGAAGATATCGAAAAATTATACACCGGAGCCAGGGCATTGGTTTATGTTTCGGACAGGGAGGCATTCGGCTTGCCTCCGATGGAGGCATTGGCGTTTGGAGTTTCACCGGTGATCATGGATAATGAATTAGGCCATGAACTTTTTGGAGATTACGCTTTTTATTCAAAAGACGGGGGCGCGGATGGGATTATAAGGTCCGTAAGGCAGGCTCTGACCGACGGCCAAAAAATCCAGAAAATAAAATCCGAAGGACCAAAATTTGTTAAGAGGTATAGTTGGAAGGGTTTCACGGAGAGGTTTTTTGAACAGGCGAATTAAAAATCGCCCTATGGGGCGATTAGATATATAACCAATCCGATAGCGGCTAAGAGTAGCCATTTTGGTGCTCTTCCGCTTTTTGTGAAAAAATACGCCGATACGGCCCCACCGATACCAAAGCTGAAGAGGTACATTCCGAAAGTTCTCACAACGTTTTCTCCAGATCACAATAGTTGTGCCGTTTGAATATATATTATTACCACAATAGTGTCAATACCTAAGCTTAAAATTTTAGACCGCCTATTCATTCTTCAGCTGATTTTATTCGGCCTCATTATTACCGGTCTTTTGCCGCGGGAAACTTCGATTTTTCTTGCCCTCGGACTGATTATTTATTTTGTTGTCGCTCCGTTGGAAGATGCGACGGTATTTTTTGTCAGGTCCATACCGTTTTTTATTGCTATCCCGATAACGGCCAATTACGACAATCTTAATGTTTGGCGCATATTGGCGATAATACTCTTTTTAAAGTTGGCTCATGTTACCGGCCTCAAATACTTCCTACAGTTAAAATCATTTGCCAAACATTCAAAATTGCTCATCGTTCTATTGTTCCTTGCTCTGCTGTCTATTATTCCGGCCGTCGATAAGGGCACGGCGATAACGAGGATAATATTTTTTGTAAATTTCAGCTTGGTCGGCATTGTGGTTTACTGGTTAGCAATGAACAGGGAACATTTTACAAAAAGATTGATTAAAAACATTGCCGTCCCGACGATTATCGTAACGATTGTCGGCTTCATTCAGGTTGCTTCGACTTACTTCATCGATATTTATCAGTTCATGAGAATCTGGGGAGAGGGGATACAGATGAGGCAGTTCGGAGTTCTTTGGTCGGATATCGCCGTTCGTTTGGGCAACACCTGGTTTGCTTATTACGGAGAGCAGTTGTCTCTGCGGGTTTTCTCTTTATTCCCCGATTCCCATTCGTTTCCTCAATTTGTTTTGCTCGGCCTATCCGCCATATTTGCCCTTTCGTTTTATAAAATTTTTGCAAAATCAAAGAGTCTGAAAGAAATGATAAAAATTAGGGCCACGATGGTTGTTTTGTGGATTCCTTTAGGTTTTTTGGCGGCAATATTAAGCGGTACCCGGGGTATTTGGGCGGCAAGTGCCGGAGTATTAATTATTATTGCCGGGGTTATTTACTGGATGTGGAGGACGAAAGCGGGCGGCTACCATAAGAGTGTTTTTAAATACGCTTCCTTATACATGATTATATTCTTCATGCTTTTTGCCGTGGCTTATCCGATTTTTGTATCTCCTCAGTTCTTGTTATCGAAAGGGGATTGGGGTTTATTTGGAGAAAGAATCAAGTCGATTATAGATTTCGGAGAAACATCTAATAGCCAGAGAATAGAGATATGGAAGGCGAGCCTTGAGTCCATTAAGGTGCGGCCGTTATTGGGCGTAGGTATAGGCAATTTCCCAGTAGTTCTTGATCAGAGGATATTTTTGGCCCGTGCCGGTTCGTCAGCCCATAACATCTATCTGCATATTGCCGCTGAGATGGGGATTTTAGCTCTATTCACTGCTCTATGGTTTCTCTGGCGCGTGTTTAAAAAATCTTACGATAATTACGTTTTAGCTAAAGACCCTCTGCTCGTAACTTATTTCGGAGCGGCTATTATATTCGTTCCATGGGTTTTGATCTATTCTCTTACCGATGTAGCTTTATTTGATGAAAGATCATTTCTCTTGTTTGTAACGACTGCATCTCTCCTTCTAGCAACCAGGAAGTAGATTTTTGAAATGCGTTAAAAGCGTAAAGCAGATTACAATTCAAAAATTCACTTCCCGGCAAATAAAACCCCGATATGAATCGGGGCAATTAATCTAATCTACCAAAGATCTTCGTTCCGGAACAGCGATCGCAGTAAGCATGGGCACCGTACTTAAGCCATCTTTATATCCGAAATCGAAGCTCAGGAGGTCCTCCTCATGAAGTTCGTCAAGTGCCATAATGATTAGGCTTATGTCCCTGGTGTCATCTTCAGTTGGCTGTCTTTGTCTAAGACCAGGAAGAATCGCATACAGTAATTCATCCGCAGCTATGCTCTTTGTTCTCAGCAGGTTATAGATGGTGCTTTTAAGGGTTACTAATTTTATGACGTCTTGAGTGCTACGGAGTACTTTGTCAGTATCGCTCATCGTCGAATCCTTTGTTGGTAAAAAACTTATATTATGCTAATATATTTTATGTTATATGTCAATGCTTAAAGTTACGATTAACCTCGTTGTTCTCAACGGTGAAAAATACATCCGCCATTTTTTGGACGCAGTTTTAGCCCAGACTTACCCGCACGAGCTTATAGAATTTAATATTCTCGACAACGGATCGCTCGATAATACCATCGGCATTATCGAGAATTTTAAATTTAAAATTTTAAATTCTAAATTTCCTAAATTTGATTTGGTGAAATCCAAATCAAATTTAGGGATGTGGCCGGGACAGGAAGAATTATTGAAACGTTCAAGCTGTAAATACGTCTTAGCAGTGGCAGTCGATGTGATACTCGATAAAGATTTTATTAAAAATGCCGTCGAGGTCATGGAACGTGATGAAAAAATCGGCGCCTTACAGGCAAAGATTTACAGGTATGAATTAACTGACCTACAACCTACAACCTACAACCTACAACCTACAATTATCGACACTTTTGGATTTAAGATCTTTAAGTCTCGCAGGCTGGTAAATATGGGCCATGGGGAAAAAGATATCGGCCAGTATGATCCGCCGTCCGGCGGATCGGTGGAGATATTCGGAGTCGAAGGAGCGGCGCCGTTTTTCAGAAAAAGCGCTCTTGAATCGTGCAGGATTCCACTACCAACTACCCACTACCAGCTACCCACTAATGAAATCTTTGACCATGATTATTTCTGGTACGGCGATGATTTTGATTTGGCCTGGCGGATGAATTTATTCGGCTGGAAACAGATCTTTGCGCCGGCAGTGATTGCTTGGCATGATCGGCAGACCACCAAAACACTGCGTAAAAACTGGATGGACTTCATAAGAATCAGAAGGGAAGTTCCGATGAGAAAAAGGGGCCTCGATTGGCGCAATACCCGTTTTACAATTCTCAAAAATGACTATATAATAAACATCTTGAAAGACTTGCCATATATCTTGAAACGGGAGATTATGCTGTTCGGCTATATATTAATTTTTGAACCCCGGGTTCTTTCAGAGGTTCCCAATTTTCTCAGATTTTTTCCTAAGATGCTGAGAAAGAGAAGAGAAATAATGTCCAGAGCCAAAGTTGGCCCGAATGAGATAGGTAAATGGTTTAGTTAGAAAATATGTACACTCAGTCTGATTTTAACGAACAATCAATTCTGAATAAAAAAAAGCGCTATCGACGCGCTGCCGTCTTAATATTGGCAGTGGCGGTCTTGGCCGGAATGATTAAGTGGGGATTCTTTTCTCGCAATATTGACGTAACTAACGAAGACCAGACTTTATGGGATAAGGTTGCCAATATAGTTACTTTTGGACGGGTAAGCAGTCAGGAGGATCAAGAGTATAAGGCCAATTACACTATGCCCAAAGAGGAAAAAGACAGGCTCGATATCCTTATCTTGGGCTTGCGGGGCGCAGATGATCCGGAGGGCGATCAGGCAGGATCTATGCTGACCGACACCATGTTGGTTTTCAGTTTCGATAAGAAAACCCAAAGAGCATCACTTATTTCCATACCTCGGGATCTTTATGTCATTATTCGAAAGGGTAAAAAGGATAAAATCAATGCCGCCTATGAGGCCGGACTGCTGACAGATCAAGGTTCGAAACCGGTCAGAGAACTTGTTTCCAAAATAAGCGGCGTATACATAGATAATGTGCTGGTTATTAATTTTACTTCATTTAAGAAAATTATTGATGAACTCGGCGGCATAGATATTGAGTTATCCAAGCCCTTTGCCGAGAAACAGCAGTGGGGTTATGAGTTTTCTTTGCCGGCGGGTAAAAATCACCTCGACGGCCAGTCCGCGCTTTATTATTCACGATCGCGGTATTCCACCAGTGATTTCGACCGCTCAAACAGACAGCAGCAGGTAATAGCCGCCATCAAGAATAAGGTGATGGAGCTCAATTTCTTGAACGACCCGATCAAAACCCTTTCAGTTCTAAACACTCTCAGGAATAATATCGACACAGATTTCAACATTTGGGATGTTCCGGGGCTGCTATCTTTGGCTAAACAAATCAACGAGGCATACAATAACACCGAGCACTACGTAATATCGACCGATAATTTAGTTTATGAAACGCATATAGACGGCATTTACGTCTTGCTTCCTAAAGGAGAAAATTTCGAAGGAATCAAAAAATTATTTCAGGAGGTTTTAAACCCAAGTTTATAAAGTGCCGAGTTTATAAAGTTTATAAAGTTGTATCAAATAAGAACCTTATAACTTTAAGAACTTGATGAACTTTTAACTTCTTCGTGCTGTCAATCGTTGTCGTAAATTTTAAGAATCCGGCTCTCCTACGCCTGTGTCTCAAGTCTCTGATCAGGGCGGTCAGTTCTCGATTGGATTATGAGATAATTGTCGTTGATTCAATGAGTACCATTCAAACCAGGAATGTGGTTTCCGAGGAGTTTAAGGGTGTCAGGCTCCTGCCATATCAGGGGAATATAGGATACACCTTCGGGGTCAACGAGGGCATAAGGAATGCCCGCGGCGATTTCTTTTTAATTTTAAATCCCGACATTGTTCCTCTGGAAAATTCTATCGAGAAGATGGTCGAATATTTGAAATCCCATCCCGACGTAGGTTTACTCGGGCCCCGCTTGCTCAACTTTGACGGAACCGTTCAGGATTCCTGCTTCAGGTTTTATACCGTCTGGACCATTCTTTACCGCAGAACGTTTTTGGGTTATTTGCCCTGGGGCAGAAAACATCTCAGGAATTTTTCTTTGAAAGACAGCAATCTTTTAACGGCCACCGATGCGAACTGGTTAATGGGCTCGGCTCTGATGGCCGGTCGAAAAGCGGTTGAAAAGGTCGGATTGATGGATGAAAAGCTTTTTTTGTATTTCAGCGAAGTTGACTGGGCGAGGCGCTTCTGGGAAAATGGTTACAAGGTTGTTTATTATCCGGAAGCGGAGATGTACCACTATCATCAGCGCGGATCGAAGGGACGATTTGCGGCACTGGATTTATTTCTTAAGAAGGAAGCGCGCTGGCACTTGAAAGATGCTTTCGGATATTTCAAAAAGTACTGGTCTAAACCTTGGCCAGTTTAGTCCCGTTAGAGATATCGTCCAATAATAAATGTTGGCAATCGGTGGCAGAAATATCTCGATGGGACATCAAGAAAATTAACTAGGTACGGTTGCGATCCGATCGCATCCTATCTCTAACGGGATGGACGCTACTCATCGCAAGACGCTTATAGTTTCGATCGTTATTTCTCTGGTCGCCGGTTTCGGCGGCGGTTTTTGGCTTTTTCAATTTCAATATTTCCGTTCTCTGCCTATCGTGAAGACGATAGTGAACCAAGAGCGTAACAGGCCACAGGATGTTGATTTTGGTCTTTTCTGGGAAGTTTGGGAGGCGTTGAACGATAAGTATGTAGATAAGGATAAATTAGATGCCCAAGATATGGTTTACGGAGCCATCGAGGGGATGGTTAATACTGCCAAGGATCCTTATACCGTGTTTTTCGAACCGGTAACCAGCAGTAAATTTAAGGAAGAAATTTCCGGAGAGTTCGGAGGGGTAGGGATAGAAATAGGAATTCGAAACGAGGTTCTTACGGTAATTGCTCCGCTGGAGGATACTCCGGCTCATCGGGCCGGAATCAAAGCGGGTGACAAGATATTAAAAATTGATTCTCAATCCACCGAAGGCATGGCTATCGATGAGGCCGTCAATTTGATCAGGGGCAGGAAAGGAACCAAGGTCGTCCTTACCGTGATCAGTAATGGCGATAAAACGACCAAGGATCATGAGCTGACTCGGGATACTATCAAGGTACCCACTATCAAATGGAAGCTCATTGACGGCCACATTGCTTATATTCAGATTTTTTCTTTCAACCAGAATGTCGATCTATTGTTTAAGGAAGCGGCTGAAGAAATATTAAAATCCAAGGCAGATCGGCTGATTGTTGATTTACGCAATAACCCCGGCGGACTTCTCGATGCCGCTATTAACTTAGCCGGCTGGTTTTTGGACAAAGGCGCGATAGTAACCAGCGAAGTTTTTGGGAACGGAACGCAAAATGATTTTCGGGCTGACGGCAAGGGCCTCCTGAAGATTTATCCTACCGTCGTACTGATAAACGGCGGTTCGGCTTCGGCCTCGGAAATTTTAGCGGGGGCGCTGCATGATAACCGAGGTATTAAATTAGTCGGAGAAAAATCCTTTGGAAAGGGTTCGGTTCAGGAATTAGAGAATTTTGATAACGGGTCATCACTGAAGGTGACTATCGCTAAATGGCTGACTCCTTCAGGGATATCAATATCAGAAAAAGGAATTGAGGCTGATATCGAGGTTAAAATTACCGAAGAAGACAGGGCTAAGGAAGATTTCCGCATAGGAGATCCGGGACACGATCCCCAGCTCGATAAGGCCCTTGATTTATTAAGGTAAATCAAGTAAACTCTAAATTCTAATACCTAAATACTAAACAACGTCAAATGATCGAAACTCCAATATTAAAACAGTTTAAAGCTTTTGGGTTTAGGATTTTGAATTTGTTTAGAATTTAGTGCTTAGTGCTTAGAATTTATGAAGATCATTTTACTGCAAAACATAAAAGGTTATGGCCAGATCGGAGATGTTAAGAATGTTTCCGATGGCTACGGAAAGAACTATTTACTGCCGAGAAAAATGGCTAAGTTAGCTACGGATGGAGCCTTAAACGAGGTCAGCGCTCTTAAGAAAAAGCTTGAGGCGACTCTTAAGATGGAAAAAGAGAAGGCCCTGGAGGCGGTTGGAAGAGTCAGGGATCTCGTTTTAGAATTTACCAAAAAGGCCAGTAAAGCCGGCAAGCTCTATTCTTCTCTGACCAAGGAAGAAGTTGCCCAAGAATTATCCAAAGCCGTTGGTGCCAAGGTGGAAGCTGACTCGGTTGATTTTAAGGAACACGGCGAGCATATCAAAAAATTAGGCGAACATATGATTGAAGTTGAACTTGCTCCGGAAATCAAAGCAGAGTTCAAGGTCTCTATTAAGTCCGAATAAAGGTGCTTCGCCTTAACCCATTTCAGGGCACGGCATAGATTTTTGCTAAAATCTTGCCTTTTACTCGGCCCAGTCGGCCTCCGTAAATCCCTTCATCGGGTTAAGGCTTCGCTTATCGTTTAAACAAAAATTTCCATAAACCAAGATCTGTCCTAAGCCGTCACCCTTTATGATATATCATAAAGGGCACTGATCATTATTTAAGGCCACGCTTTGATTATTCGGCGGAAGAATTTCGGGTCGGGAATGTATCGGTTTTGATAAAGTTATCAAATTTGGTATAGTTTTTAAATGCGAGAACGAGGACCTAAAATCGGCAAAAGCTTAGAAGGGGATATTGCGATCCCGGAGTTTGAAGTAAAAAATTCCGAGACAGAAACTCAGTACAATAAGGAGACTCGCAAGGGCATTTATGGCGATATCGGACGGAGGCGCTTAATGAGGAAGATTTTAATGGCTTTCCGGAAAGAGATTCCGGAGAATCTACTCGACCTTATCAATAAAATGTCTCGTGGCGAGGCTCTTGAACCGGAGGAGCAGTCTCAATTTAACTCTGCTGCCACCCAGTGGTTTAAAGATAAGTTCGGAGCAGATTTTGCGAAGTATAATCGAAAACGAGTTGCGGCAGAAATACTAACAAGAGGAACGAAACCCGGCACAGCAAAAGAAAAAGAAATTGAGGCTCGGGAAGGTGAAGGTGACCAGACTATCGAAGATCAAAAACCTGAAAGAACCGAGAGAGACGCTGAAAAGGGGTGGTGGGATATTGTGGTTGAGGCCAAGTTAGAGTTTTCCGAAGAGATACAAGACCTCATCAACCGAAAGCTGAGCGGAGAACGGCTTCCGCCGAAAAGCCAATCCGCATTTGATCGGGCGTTAGAAAAGTGGTGGAAAGAAAGATTCGGGGTTAGCTTTTCCAATCGTCACCTTACTCCGGAGCAAGAGAGAGAGCAAGAAGAGAAAAGGAATAAAGAAAAAGCGGACCGAAAACTTGAACGATCTGACAAAAAGATTAAAAGACTAAAAGAAAAATACGGTGAGAAGAAAATAGAAAGAATGTCGGAACTAAAAAAGGCTATCAAAAACCTTGACAAGGGCGAGATAGTAAAAGAATTTGGCGAAGAGTCGAGAAGGGTCGTATATTTTGATGAAGAAACGGGGGAGTATTATATGGAAGAAAACGGTAGCAGGAAATCTATAGGCATAGGAGATATTGTTTCTGATTATGCCTGGGGAATTAAATATGTTCCTGATGGTGAGATGATAGAGCCGGCTTATAGACAGTTAGCCAAGAGGATCTTAGTTAATGAGACGAGAAGGGATTTAGAGGGGATATATGATAGAGAGCTGGCTTCTTCAGAAACTGGTGCGAGTACTGCCTTTCCAGAACTTTCCAAATTCGAAAAAAATCAAGCAGGGACGTTGGGGCTTATGGCAGAGGTGGTTGTTAGAGAGTTATTCAACAGGCTAAGTTTAAATAACGATCTGGATTTTATAGTTATGCGGGCAAACTCTTTTGAGGACGGTGTTTATAAGTATGATTTTAAAATAAGAGCCAAGAATAGGAATAGAGGCGTAAAATTAGAAGAGGGAGAGAGTGTTAAGGGCACTCTTTATAAGTTAGGGATACAGTTAAAAACCCATTTGGATAAAAAGGGGAGCGGACTATCTATAAATCTGAGAAAGTATAAAAAAGGAGTGGCAAAAATAGTAGATGAGGTTTTGGTTTTAGAAATAACAACCAAAGAATTTAAGGAAGTGTTTAGTCATTGGCTCGAGGCTGGTAAGCCTTCCGGCGGGCCGGAACAGTTTTTGTCTCGAGATTTGAAGGCGCAGATACTTAAAGAAGTAACGAAGGGATTGATTAAAATAACCGATGAAGAAATAGAAAAAGCCCTTCCTCCAGAACCGGAAACCAGAGTCGAGACTCAAGAGGCTGCCTAAAACTAAAACTCCCCGTTCGGGGAATTTTAGTTTGCCAGGACGTTGACTACTTTGACCAATCGTCGGGAGCCATCGAATTTTTTCTTTTTGGTGGTTGTGAATTTAACCTTGCCGTTTACTACTGAATATATGGTGTAGTCAGATCCTAAACGTACGCCTTTTCCTGGAGCAAATTTGGTCCCTCTCTGGCGGATTATTATATTGCCGATCTTCGCTACTTGGCCGTCATGTAACTTAACGCCTAAGTATTTCGGCTGGGAATCGCGTCCTAATTGTGTACTGCCTATAGCCTTTGTATGTGCCATGCACTGCGTGCAAGTTTATAAAGTTATAAAGTTGAAAGTTGGTAAAGTCGTGATATAATCGTACTTTATGAACATTATGAACTTGAAGAACCTTTAACTACGTTATGTTATCAAAATTCATCTTATTAGTCAAACAATATCAGCATCATATTTTCCTTGCCGTCTGCATCCTCCTGATCTCGGTAATAAGCTTTAATTTGGGTAAGATCGGCTCCTCAGGCAAGGGAACTATGAAGATCGAAGATAATACAGCCAATATCTACAGAGCTCAATCGGTAAAACAAGAGGGGACAGGGGAGAGGACTCTTTCAACGGCTACACCCAAGCCGCTTGATCTGAGAGTGGTTGTTTCCAGGGCCTCATCTTCTAAAAAATACCATTTTCTCTGGTGCCCTGGCGCCAAGCAGATTAAAGAAGAAAATAAAGTTTTCTTTAACTACGACAAAGAAGCCGAAGCCAATGGCTATACCCTCGCTGGTAATTGCAGTAGATAGGGTAAGGGGCTCTGCTTAAAACGGCCTATCGAACCGTTTTAAATTCAGCGATATATCTTTTTCAGCCAGTACTCATTTTCCCAAGACCAGAGATCTTTACAGGCCAAAAATGCCTTGATGTCTTCATCGAAAGTAGTTATTTCTTTTATCTCATACTCTCCCTCCATCGGACCCCATTCGTGTTCGCATTTTCCTTTTTCGTTCCGGATTTTTTCCCGGCCGCCTTTATCTCGCAGGGTGGCAGGGCATTTAATGCATTTTCTTGATTGATCAACTCTGAAGATCCAGCGGGTTAGGGGAGGCATGTTCGGGTTTTCCCGTAGGGCTTCGATATAGGCTGAGGTCTGCATTGAGTAATCCCGGTATATCGCAATGGACGTTTTTATATCCAGGACGCCTAATTTACCGTTTACATCGGCTAAAACATCCATAGTGCCGGCAAAGTGGTGCTTCTTAGAAACAACGCGTTCTTCGATCTTGTGGGCAACGACTTCGTTTTTTGAATAAAAATCCATGAAAGCGGAAATGGCCGGTTTGATTGATTCGGGAATTACGACCGGGTCTTTCCTTAGTATTGCTTCAATTGTTTCATGGATAAGAGTCCCTTCTTCGGCTGATTTGGCTTTTATCGCCTCGCCTGTCTTATAGTCGGGCAGTCCGGCGTAAAACATGTAAAGAGCCGGCTTGGCCTTGATCCCTACTATAGAAGTAACGCGCGGATACCAAATGCCGTCTATCTCATAGCCGTTGGCGTTTTTAAAGCTCTGAATATCTTTATACCAATTTGACATATTTTATAGTTGTGATATTATTAGGGAACATTTAAAAAAGATGAGGGGACATGAGCTTGAAGCATGAATTGCAGCAGGAATGGCAAAGAATACCTTCCTTGCAACGTTTTGGAATCATCGTCGTGAGCGGTTTCTATGTGGGTCTGTGCTTAATTATTGCAGGTTTTGTCATCTGGCATTTGGTGTCCGGTATGTAGATCGTATATTTACTCGTTATCCGCTTCTTCTGACAGGGGAGCGGATTTTTTTATTTTGTATTAATATATTTTCCCCAATAGTCGAACAATTCTTTTGTCGCCCATAAATCTCCGGCGCAGTATTGGGCGATATCCATGTATTTTTTATCTTTAAATAATTCTCCGACGTCATCACCGGTGATTCCCTGAGCTTTAGGGCTTTTAATTCCGAATGCCCGGCACCACATATGGAGATTGCCTTTACGGCGGACAGATCCGAAAAATGTAAGGCGGTCGAGGAGATCAACGTGAGTTATTATTTTACCGTAATCTCCGGATTCGTATCTATTGGGCATCAAGTTCTTCGTCGGCCTTATTTTATGAATAGCGGAGCGGACTATCAAAAACGGGCAATCAAAGCCCCGGCCGTTAAAAGTGATGAATTGGTCGTAAAGCTGAGCGGTTTCCCAGAATTCTTTCAAAACTTCCTTTTCCGAGCTTAGCGGGCTGTATTGGATATTATTTTTCGATTCTTTCTCTAATTTTCCTGACGGATCATGAAAATATACTGCGCCTTTATCTGTGTCCGGATTCAAAATGCCGATTGCCACCACCTCCCCGGTAAGAGGGGAGAATGAGAGGCCGTCCTTGGCTTCTTGTTCTTCTTCGGGTGTTTGAGCGAACTTAGTAACAAATTCTTTGGCCTTTTCATCCAGCGAGTCAAAATTATTTCCAATTGTTTCGATGTCGAATATGAGTCGGGTCATATAGAAGGAGTATAATGGTTTTCTTTTGAAATTAAAAGACGCGGATATCGGGGTCCGGTGTCTATGGGGGAGGAGGGGTTTTAACTTATACAAAACGTCGCACAATGTAGGTTATGCGACTGAATGTAGAGTGAAGAAGTAGCATTGAGCGCAGTAGCACGTATGTGTGTCGTAGTAAGTAAGCTATGCAAGGAAGGCCCTTCTTCCCCCTTTTTTTAAACAAAGCTTAAGATACCCCTTATTATCTGAGTTACCACATTTAATGTGGCTAAGAATATCTTTAGGATCAAAACAAACCCATCTTTTATGAAAGATATCACTGAAAGGGCTTCCTGGCTCGATATATTATTCCTAATTCCGTTCAATACATCGTTTTGTCCCGTATCGGTTGATTCGGGAAGTTTCGGAAGGTTAAAGCTCGAATAGTCCAAATTCAGCCCCTTGAGAGACTTCAAAGATCCTAGTAGACCGTTGAGCAACGTATTGGCCGGCGATAAAGCTTCGCTGAGGCTTTGATTAAGAGAGGCCGATGTATCCGAAAGGCTCGGCTGTTGGTTTGCTTGATTAAAGAGGGCTTGCTTCTTTTGATAATAAGATTGGAAAGGAGTCGGCGTAGGAATATCGCTTGAATCCGCAAAAATAACCTTCGGGATCGGCATTGCGATTCCTGATATGAGGATCATTAATGAAAATGTGGTAAACCTGGAGACCATCCCAAAATTCCGATTAAAGAGTTTTAGGACGGCCTCTTGGTTTCAAAACCTCTGTATCCCCTGCTATTTTTATACTACACCATTTTTAAACAAGCTGACAAGTTGTTATTTTGTGGAGATGATGTGGATATATTTGACAGATATATCAAAATAGGCCGTATTTTCAGTCGTTTTTGGTAAAAACAGTCGTCTCTTCCCAGAAGATTCTGATAGCCTTTTTAATAGGCAGAATTGAAAGAAGGTACTTTAGGTCTACGAGTTCTCTCACTATCCAGCCCCAGAAACCCTTTATGCTGATCCCCCACCAAAGATGGGCGAGAGAAAATTTTCCTCCGACAGGCGCTACCCAAAGATCGTAAAACGGTCGGTAAGGTTTGAACGGTTTATTTTTTATCATATTGGAAATATTTTGGGCGGCGATTTTTCCTTCTGCTCCTGCGACAAAAGCCATAGCTGGTACTGGCTTATGGACGGTAGTATCTATGAATCCGGCATTGTCACCTATCGCAAACACGTTCTGGTACCCTTCGGCTGTAAGATTTTCGTTTACCGCTATTTTACCCTTCGCGTCTAATTTTAAATTTTTAATTTCGCGCAAAGCTCTGTTGGCCTCAATTCCGGCGGTCCAGACGATCATATCCCCATGTATAGTGCGGCCGTCCTTAAGCTTAACCCGATCCAGCTCAACTTCTTCAATCTGAGAGTTCTCCATGATCATTATATTGAGTCTTGTAAGGCGGTCTTTGATTATTTTACGCTCTTGTTCCGAGGCCATAGGCAGAATCTTAGGGCCGGCTTCAAATAGGGTAATCATGGTACACCCGGGGCCCAGACGGCACTTGCGGGCTATATTCTTCATGCAGCATGATATTTCTGCGCCTAATTCAATTCCGGTAAGTCCGGCTCCGACTATCAATACCCTGACAGGAACAGTTCTTTTTCCTTTGGATATTTCTTCGAGCAGTGAATTTATTTTTTCGTTGATCATCAAGGCGTCGTCTAAGCCTTTAAATTGGTACGCATATTCCGCCACACCCGGTATCCCAAAATTCGTAGTCTGGCTTCCGAGGGCAAAAACTAAATAATCATAAGCCAACTCATTTCCGCCACGGGTTATAATTTTCTTATTTTCAAGATCGACGCCGGCAATTTCGGCTTGGATATAATTTATTTTCTTGCGTTCGAAAATATCGGCATAGGGAATGCAGATAGTTTTTTTGATTTTTACCGCGAAAGGATCCTTCTCTAAGTTATAAGCCGAGGCGACCTCATAAAGGGCCGGCACAAATAAATGATGGCCGTTTTTGTCCAAGAGAGTTATTTCTATTTCGTTGTTTGCTAAGCCGATGGAGAGTCTTCGCTCGAGATCAAGAGCGCATCGGATGCCGCCGAAACCACCGCCCAAGATGAGAATTTTAACCATGATTTATTATAACACAAAACACAAGAACCAGCGGATGTGCCGGTTATTTGGTCAAAGATTGAGCAAATTGCTTAGGGCAGATAGTCAAGAGGGTTGATTGAGCCTTCGAAATAGTTGAAATAAAGCTGACCGTTGGACTCTTTCAGATAGGTAAAAAAATCTTTGTAGATGCTCAGGTGGACGTGCGAGCCAGTAACATTTCCGGTATTACCTTCGTATCCTATGACCTGACCCGCTTTTATCTGAGTACCGACTCTCAGAAACTCGAAAGCGCTCAGGTGACTGTAGAGGCTTACCAAATCATAGGGGCCATGTTTGATGGCTACCCAATTGCCCCAGCCGTCATTTTTGCCGTTAGCGATTATCTCGCCGTCCCCTATCGTCTTAATAGGACTGCCATAACCGGCAGCAAGATCGATGCCGTTATGGGGCGCCCCCCCGTAAGGTCCTCTTGATCTTCCGCATCTTGCATATGATGTACAGCCATAACCTTGTGTGAGCCTATAATCGTCTTCTGGCCAGGTAAACAAGTTAGTTCCTTTCGGAGGTAAGTTTTTGGCCTGGACACGAAGAATATAAAGTCCACCCTGAATAATTTTAGTTTCTAATTCTTTCAATTCTGTAAAAAATAATGACTTCTTTCGCTCTACTTCCGCCAGCATTTTCTGATATTGGGCTTCCTGACCCTTGGTTTGCGTAAGCAGCTGATTCTTGCCGGTTTTAGTCTGGCTCAATGCGGTGCTCTGTTGCCTTTGCTTCTGACTCAATATTTCTAATTCGGTTTTCTTTCCTTCCAAGCTATTTTTTTGATCTTCAAGAACATCTTTATCGTTTTTCAAATCCTTAATCAGGCTTAGAAGCGTCGCATTGAGGTTGGCTGCGTATTGTATTTTATTAAAGAAATCCGAGATGCTCCGGTTTTTAAGAAGAACGGTCAGAAGACTTTCGCTGTCTTTTTTGTACAGATCAAGAACCAGTCTGCCTACCGTATCTTTTTTGTAGTCAATATTTTTTTGAGTATCAAAAATACTACCTTCGATGCCCTCGATCTCGATGCCGGTTTTGCTTATATTCTTAGAGGTAATATTCATCTGTGCTTGGATATTTTTTATTTGATTGTTGAGCATGCTGATTTCGCCCTGAAGTGATCTGGCTTTCGCTTGCTCGCCTGCGATATTTGAGCGGTATTGTTGGGCTTCCTTCTCCAGGGCCTCAATTTGTTGTCTTAATTCTTCAATACGCTGGTCGTCGGTTTGAGCCGAAATAGAATTAGTGCATAGGAAACTGCCGATTAAAAGTAAAATTACCGACATAATTAAGGCTTGATGACTACTAAAGAGATTGTCATGATGTTTCTGTCTCATGTGATCTTTGATAAGGGGTCGGTAGTTGACCAAAAGCGAAGATGTTCTTTGGAGGATCAGAATCGGAGTAAAATACGGATTTTTTTACCTCCTTTGGGCCCTCCTTGTCGCAATCGTTATGGATTTTACCGGCCTGACTCCCCCGGGACCGGCAACCAAAGCGGATCTGTCTCCAGCTTTCTTTTTCATTGCGGTTGTATTCGCTCCTCTCATGGAAGAACTGATTTTCAGGTTTTTTCCGATAACATTGGTCCGGTTCGTCACCAAGAATAAATTAGTTCTTTGGCTTACGATACTATCAGTCTCTATTATTTTTGGATATCTGCATGGTTACTGGCAAAATATATTCATTCAAGGATTCGCCGGTATCATGTTTTCAAGAGCTTTTTTGGCTGGCGGACTGCTGTGCTCCTTTTCTGCTCATAGTTTCGTTAATTTAACCATCTTCACGATCGCTACCTTTCTATCGCCTTAGACACCCGTTCTAAGGCTTTTTCTTTACCCAGTGCATAGACTATATCAACAGGATCTGGTGACTTTTCTTTTCCTGTCAGGGCGGCCCGCAAAGGCCAGTAGACCAAACCACGATCTTGTCCTGAGGGACTCGAAGGATCCCCTACCCTCTTTGAAAATTCGTCCAAAGCTTTCCTAAATTCATTCTTGTCTTTGTTAAAATCAAAATCCTGAATTATCTTTTTTACTTCGGCTAAAGTTTTTAGTGATGTTTCAAGGTCCGATTTCTTCCATCGCAATAATTCTTTTGCATAGTCGGGACTCTTCCAGAAATAGTCAAAGTCGGCAACGTCGGTTAACTTCTCCAATCTCTCGGTAATCATAGGAAGGGCCTTTTCCGGGACATCTTTGGCGGCAATCATTTTTTTGAATTTGTCGGTGCTTAAGGCATGTATATATTGGGAGTTAATCCAATTCAGCTTTTTAATATCGAAGATAGCTCCGGATTTATGAATTTTCTCTAACTCAAATTCGTCAGCCATTTCTTCTTTAGACAAAATTTCTTTGCTGTATGTATATCCGAGAAATCCCATAAAATTTATCAGAGCCCCGGGGAGATAATCCTTTTTATACTCGCTGACCGAGGTTGTGCCGTTGCGCTTTGAGAGTTTGGATTTATCTGATCCGAGAATAAGCGGAAGATGGGCGAATTTGGGAATCTTTAACGGCGTCTTTCCGGCCTGAGCGATGGCCTCATAAATTAATATTTGTTTCGGCGTGTTTGATATATGATCCTCCCCCCGAATTACATGGGATATTTGCATATCGATATCGTCTACAACCACAGCCAGATTGTATAGGGGCGTTCTCGGATCTTTCGCAATGCTGAAATCGCCTAATAATTTTTCTTCCCAGTCGATCCGGCCCCTTATCTGATCGTCAAATGTCAGTAATCGTTCGGAATTTTCGTCCACCGCCAATCTGATGATCCCGGCTCTACCGTTCTGTTCGGAGGCTGAAACCGAAAGCTTGTGTTTGCAAATGTGGCGCGGGGCCTCTTTGTCGACCATCTGCTGGCCCCTCTCTTTTTCCAGCTCTTCCTGGCTATGATAGCACCTAAACGCCCTACCCGATTTAAGCAGCTTTTCGATGTATTCCTCGTATATATCAAGACGCTTTGATTGATAAAAAATTTCACCCTTCCAATCAAGGCCCAACCACTTAAATCCCTCCACTATATCTTGTTCGTATATCTTATCGGACCTTTCTAGATCGGTATCTTCTATCCTGAGTATGAATTCTCCCTTGTTTTTCTTGGCAAAAAGCCAATTGAAAAGAGCGGTGCGGGCAGTACCGATATGAAGATATCCTGTCGGGCTCGGCGCCATACGGACTCTTACCTTGCTCATAGTGAAAGTATATCTTGAAAAAATCATCCCGACAAACGTCATTTGATAAATATCCTAAATCGGGATAGATTGATAATTAATTTACCTTGTTTCATGTATATCATCGAAGTTATACCCCTGACCATCTTACCGAGCAGCATTTCTCAGCTGCTGACTTACTATTTTGATCAAAAACTCGAGAAAGGTTCCGTAGTAGAGATTTCAATAGGAAGCCGAAAGGTCAATGCGGCCGTTGTTTCCGTCACTCCTCTTGAGCAGCAGAAAATTATGTTGAAAAATTACGGGTTTGAGCTCAAGAAGATTAATAAAGTGGTGGATGAAAGGCGTTTAGTTTCCGATGTTCAGTTTAAAATAGCGAACTGGATCGCCCAGTACTATCAGGCTCCTTTAGGCTATTGTTTAAAAACCGTTTTACCCCAGTTCTTACTGAAAAAAAGCTATCCGATTTCCGCAAATGCCGATTTTGATATCAAAGCAGGTCAAACTCTTCCTGCTCCCCTATTCGTGGCAACGAAAGCAAAGAGTTCAATCGAAAATATTAAAAACTTGATAAGGCAGACTCTTAAAGAAAAAAATCAGGTCTTAATTTTAGTTCCGGAAACGAGCATCATCGGTTTTTATTACGAAGAATTGGCAAAGCATTATGAGGCCGCATCGATTCATAGCGGTATGGCTCAGAAAGTCTTATCCGAAAAATGGGGCAGGATCGTTTCCGGTGAAACCGACATCATTATTGGGACTCGACAGGCTCTTTTTATTCCGTTTCATAAGCTCGGCCTGATTGTCGTAGACGATCCCTCGAACGACGCCTACAAGTCAGATATGACTCCAAAGTACAATGCCGTTGACTTGTCCCGCAAGATTTCCCGGATAAATAACTGCAAGATAGTCTATCTTTCTTCCCTGCCTTTGGTTGCCGACTATTGGGGCATTAAAAACAAGAATTTAGAGTTTTTCGATGCAAGCAATCAGAAGAGACCGTCCGTGGTATCGGTGGATATGGTCAAAGAAATAAGGAGCGGTAATTTTTCACAATTCAGCCGCGATCTTCAAAAAGCCATTGAATCAGCCGCGATTAACCGAAAAAAAGTACTGATATTCTCTCCCCGGAAGGGATATTCCGGAATCTTGATCTGTGAAAATTGCGGATTTTTCCCGAAATGCCGAGATTGTTCCGTCGCCCTGAGACTTCATAAAGTCCCGGAGCCTATCATGACCTGCCATCGGTGCCTTAAATCCGACAAGGTTATTAATGCCTGCCCCAATTGTCACAGCTCAAAACTAAAGCCGGTTGGTACGGCCGGGACTCAGAAAATTAAGGAAGAGGTAGAAAGATATCTCGAAAGTAAAAAATACGCCGCTCCCGTTATTCTCGTGGATAACGATTTTGTTGAGACCGAAAATCAGGAGAAAGAAGTTATCGATCAGATAAATCAATCTGAGTTCGCCGTTATCGTAGCTACCCATAAAATCCTGCCCTTAAGGTATTCTCAGAAATTCGATATGGTTGCGCTACTTAATGCAGATTCAATGTTGAATTGGCCGGACTTTCAATCCGACGAAAAGTTTCTATACCATTTTGAAAAATTACTGGATTTTGATCCCGAAGAGGTTATTATCCAGTCTTATAATACCGATAATACGGCCCTCATGTCTGCCGTTTCCGGAGACCGGAAGCCTTTTTTCGAGAATGATTTAGCCGCCCGCGAACTTTTTTATTATCCCCCGTTTTCAAGAATTGCCAAGCTAACCTTCAAACATAAGGATGAAGAAAAGGCTTCTTATGCCGCCCGGGTTCTTTCTGAAAAATTAAAGATGGCCATTATAAAAATGCAATTTCAGGATTTAGTAAAAATTGCCGGTCCGTATCCGGCTTTAGTGGGTCGGGAAAAAGGCTTCTATATATATAATTTAGTGCTGAAGATTCCCGTTAAGATGAGGCCGGAAGAGATATTGAAATTCGTGCCGCCCTATTGGTCTGTCGATCTTGACCCTCGGCAGGTTGTATGATAATTAGTCGTCAGTTCGTTCAGCTTAAGGAGGTCGGGAATGACTGAAAAAGAAGCAAGGGCTTGGCGTTTGATTCTGGCTCTCGATCGGGTTCATCGATCGAAAAATCTGCCCTTTACGACTGTATTCCGGAATCTTAGTTTTCAGGCCAGCTTCATTTTTTGCGGCGATAATAAATGGTTGCTTTCATCGCCTCATCGCAGTTACGAAGTAGTTGATCCGTCGCTCGATTACCTTCTTGAGAAGTATGCCAGATTGATGGATCCCGATTTCCGTTCTACCGTCGGAGATTATTCTCTTTACGACACCGAGGAAGACTACGTAAAAACTTCTCAAAGATACGTTCAGGCTCACCGGGACAGGCTTTTGACCGGCTTCATCCATTGTCTTAGAAGCGCGCTCGGTAATTCCTCTGTCACTTAAGAGAAGGCCGAACTCGAATCCCCATATCGGGGATTTTACATTGCCTCAAAAATATGGTAATACATGGGCATCGGAGAGGCCCTTAAAAACTGAATAAAAAGGAGGTTTTTCTTGAAACGAATCCTGAAGGTCGGCTCTAAAACCTACAACTTCCTCAAGGGCTGCTGGTTATTCGTAAGAGGCAGTTGGCGGGCTTATTCCATCTTTTGGAAGGCTGTGGGTGCGCTTTTCCTGTGCTTCCTTACCTTGGCAGCCCCGGTTCTGATCTATATCTATCTCTACAGAAGCGATTTGCCCGATGTGAAATCTTTTATCAACTTTGAGGCTCCGACGATAGGGGTGATATACGACAAAGACGGACGGGTTGTTATCGAGCTTGCCAATGAATACCGGCGCATAGTAAGGCCGGATGAAATTCCTCCGATCGTAAAGCAGGCTATTATTTCAGCCGAAGACGGGGCCTTCTATAGCCACAACGGCATTGATAAATGGGCTATCGGCAGAGCTTTTTATGTTGATACGTTTCATTCGATTAAATCAACGGTACGCAAAGGCCGTCCGAATATTGCATTCGAGCAGGGCGCTTCAACGATTACTCAGCAGATTGTCCGGCTGTACTTTTTATCCGATACGATGGCCAACGAAAGAAAAGACGTTCTGATCTCGGATAGTTTTTTGTCGAAAGCGCTAAGTAAAGTATTGGGTCCTTCGCGCACCAACCGATTATTCAGAAAGCTTGAAGAGGCGCGGATAGCGATTTGGCTGGAAAAAGAGTTAGCTAAGCCGGAGTATTTTGGTTCAAAGCAAACCGCCAAAGAAGAAATCTTGGCTCGGTATGCAAGCTATGCTTATCTTAAGTACGGCCGTTACGGCGTAGAAGCGGCGTCAGAGTTTTATTTCGACAAGAAAATCGGGGATTTCGGTCCGGACGACGCCGATAAAGCCGCTCTCTTAGCCGGCACGATTAAAAATCCGACCGCTTACGGTCCTTCGGTGAAACCGTCGAAACTCGAGCTTCAAAGGCAGGTTAACAGGCGGAATGCCGTTTTAGACCTTATGGTCGAGAACGGATATATACTCAAGCAAGACGTCAACAATTTCAAGCAGCGCGATCTTCCGATCGTGATTCCGGGGCGGACCAAGACCATTGCTCCTTCGGTTGTGGGCGATATTTTCAAAGAACTCAGGCGGCATAGCCAGAACTCGGACGATCTGTTTAACGGAAAAATTCAGATTTATTCGACGGCCAATCTTAAAATTCAGGACATTGTTAATCACGCCCTGGAGAGCGGCTTAAAAGCCTATGAAGATCGCCACCCGGAAGCCAAGGGGCTTATCCAGGGATGCGTAATTGTTTTGAGAAATAGTGACGGCGCTATTCTTGCCCAATCCGGCGGTCGTCAGTATTTTAAGGGCCATCCCTATAAATACAGCGACCTTAACAGGGTTACCTACTCAATTCGTCAACCGGGTTCATCTTTCAAACCTCTTGACTATATTACCGCTTTTGAAAACGGCTGGACTCTTGATCAGCCGGTTATGGATATTCCGGTTCATGTGGCGATGGGTAACAACCGTCCCGCCAAGACCATCAGCAATTATGACGGTAAGTATAAGGGTGCGATTCCTTTGAGGGTTGCTCTTGCCGAATCAAGAAACGCGGCAACTGTTTGGCTTGTTAGGGCTAATGGCGGGATTGACCAGGTTATCGATGTTGCTAAATCTTTGGGTATCAAAACCGAACTGCAGCCTTATATCACTACCGCTCTTGGCGCCTCGGAAGTTAATCTCCTCGAGCTTGCCAATGTCTATAGGTCGATTGCCTCAGGATCTTTAGCTGAACCGTATATGATTGAGAGAATTACCGATCGGACCGGCAGGCTTATCTTTTCTAATAAACGCAAAGAGCCGGTGCCCGTTCCTGTAAAAGAAGGAGTTCTTCAGCTGATTCAGGAAGGGCTTAGAGGCGTAGTTCGTCTTCCCGATGGAACCGCCCATTCTCTCGATAACAAAGATTTTGGAGTTGCGGTGATGGGAAAGACAGGCACCACTAATGACTTCAAGGATGCTTGGTTCATCGGCGCCACTTATGGATCCGAAGGAATAACCGTCGGAGTTAAAATCGGATTCGATGAGCCGTCTCTTGGTTATGATGAAAGCGGTAATTTTGGAACTGGTCCGGCCCGCGGTCTTGGAAATAAAGAAGCCGGCGGACGAGCGGCCCTGCCTGTCTTTCGAGAAATAGTTAAAAAGATTTACGACCGAAAGTTAGTCGGTCCTGCGCCGGCTTTCCCTGAAGAGATCGAAAAGAGCATTGATATATACCTCGGTAAAAAGTAATCCCCTGTTCGGGGGATTTTTATTTCAATACAGAAAATCCCGGACAGGAATGTCGTCGAGGTTTTAATTCTTGTCGTATCCAAATGGAATCTGGCGTAAACGAAAAGATAAACCGCCGCCCTTTATGATATATCATAAAGGGCGGCGGTTTAAAATAGATCTTTCGGCAAAATTTTTGAGGGATTTGAGGGAAGGTTGACCAAACTTAAAAATTAATGCATCATATTATTTATACGTATATCTTTTAAAACAAAGGAACAAATGGCCTATAGAGCTACGCTTATTCTTGGAGATGGAATCGGACCGGAAGTCACTGCCGCAACTCAACGGGTGATTGAGGCTGCCGGTGTGAAAATAGACTGGGAAGTTGCACGTGCCGGGCTGGGGGTTCTAAAAGAAACCGGTAACGCTCTGCCGAAGGAGACCCTTGATTCCCTAATACGGAATAAGTTGGGCTTGAAAGGCCCAACTGATACTCCGTTAGGCGAAGGCCACCGTAGTGCTAATGTCGAGCTTCGCATGAAGCTCGATCTTTACGCTAACATCCGGCCGGTGAAGATTATTCCCGGTCAGATCACTCCATTTAAGGACGTTGATATCGTTGTTTTCAGGCAAGGGACCGAGGATATTTATATCGGTGAGGAGCGGTGGGTAGATGATGCGCATACTATAGCCGAGGCCGTAAGCCGAATAAGCAAATTTGAATCAGAGCGTATTTTCCGGCACGCTTTTGAGTATGCAACGAAGCACGGCAGAAAGAAGGTGACCTGCGCTCATAAGGCCAATATTCTTAAACTCACCCAGGGACTTTTTCTGAATGCCGGAAGAAGCATCTCGGCCCGCTATCCCGATATTGTCTTCCAGGACAGGATCGTCGATAATATGGCCAAAGAACTTGTTATGTATCCTTCCGAATACGATGTTATTGTTTTAACGAATATGTTCGGGGATATCCTTTCTGATGAATGCGCCGGTTTAGTAGGGGGTTTGGGCTTTACGCCCGGAGCGAATATCGGAGAAGGCGTAGCATTATTTGAGGCGGTTCATGGTACGGCGCCGGATATCGCAGGCCAGAATAAAGCAAATCCATCGGCTCTGATTCTTTCCGCGGTAATGATGCTCGAGCATATCGGAGAGAGCGAAGCAGCTAAGAAAATTAGAGAATCGGTTTACCAGGTTGTTTTCGAGGGCCGTGTTGTCACCGGAGACGCCCATCTTTTACATCGTGTCGGCAAACCGGCCAGTACTACTGAGATGACTGACGAGATCATCCGCAAGGTTCAGTCCTGATTACTAAAAATCCCGCTATCGCGGGATTTAAAATACTGTGGAATGACCAAGGGCTGCTTGCCATAGGAAGGCAAGGGCGACGACTGCCCAGGGAACGATGAAATCGAGGATAAAGATAAACTTTTTCTCATCCATTTTCAGGCCGAGCTTAGCCAAGTAGTAGTAATTAAAAGATCGTCTCTCCCCTCTTGATTCCAACTCTACCTTTGTCAGTACGCAACCTTTAAAAACTAACAACTGCAAATAATAAAGAAAGATAGTGCCGGTTATGACTTTCCAGGAGAAAAGGAACGGTGAAGAATAAAAGAGCAGGATAATGGCTAAATGAATCCAGAAAACAAGACCGAAGTCTTTTTTGTCGTTCATGGGCCTTCCGGTTGAAAACGAACTGTCACCAAACTAACGCTTTTAAAGACGAGAATCAAGGGAGCCTCTTATCCCCTGTTAATTAACCTGAGGTAGGTGACAAATAAAGCATGAAGCAAGGTGGTTATCAGTAAACTATTCGTCAGGGCGAAGATTGAACCCAGGATCAATCCGGTTAAAAACGTTAGTCCGGCAAATTTCCAATTCCAATTTAGCGGGTGAAAATTACTTGCGCCATTAAACAAATGCGCCATTCCGAATATCAGCGCAGAAAAGAAAATCGCAGCGATCACATCGGCATGGTATACTTGAATGAACTTTTGAATTATTCCGCGAAAAATTATTTCTTCTGGGAACGCAAAGGTAACTCCATATAGGGTTGCCAAGAAGACCCGGTATAGCTTTAGATGGGGTCTTCTGGCCCAATCGGACCGTAGAAAATAGAAAAAACCAAAAACTGTGCAGGCGACGATTGTTATTACTACTCCGAAATAACCCCGAGTAAAGCCGTAATTCAACTCGCCCGATAAAAGAATAAACAGGAGAGGAGTCAACAGGGCGTAGATGGCTACAACGCCCATATGGTATTTCGAAAGTCCTAAGTACTTTTTCATAGTGGCGTTTAAAATTCGAAATTAAGACGGCAGAACATGGGATAATGGTCGGAAACGAAGGGGGCTTGAATTAACTGATACTCAGATTTCGGGAGGATCTTCCCTCTGAAAAGCATATAATCAATTTTCTTATTCTCGTGCGACATCAGTCTGTTGAACCTCCCGTAGCTATAAGGGTTTTTCGCATCGGAAGTCGGCTGGGAATCGCATAGTCTCAAGAATTTATCCTGATTCATTTTGGCGAACTTTTGTTCGTCGATATTCAAGTCCCCTGAGATGAGGACACTACCTGAGGAGGGGATGTTTTTTATTAATTCCTCAAATTGATGTTCCGTAATTGCTTTCGCTCTCGTAGAAAAAGGCGCGTATAGGTGGGTATTTATAATGCTGAAATCGTGGTTATTTAATTTTAGATCTACCTTGATATACCCTCTATGCAAAAACCACTCGGTCGGATTATGTTTTATGGAGAGCTTGAAAAAGCCTATTTTTGATGACGCAGGCCGCGGTTTTGTAAAAGTTACTAAACCGCTTCGATTATAAATCATAGATCCGGAAGAAAGCGCAGTATAATCGGAAAGCTCATCTTTTAAATATCTTAGATGTTTATTCGACCATATTTCTTGCAGGGTAATAATATCGGGACCGTGCTCGTTTATAATCTTTATAATATTAGTAAGGCGGGCTTCACAATCTGAAGACAGCGGCGGTGGGAATAACCAGCAGTTAAGGTTCAGAATAGAGAGTGGCGTAGGCATTATATTAAAACAGATTCAAGACTCGAGTGTTTGTTAGGTTATTTTCTATTCTTATTTTATCAGCGGGGTCGGCTGAAATCAATTAAAAAGGACTTGCATCTCAGGTCCCAAGAGCTTGCCAGGCTCCGTTAGATATTAGGATGTGGGCTACGACTACGATCAGATTAATAGGGAATGCAAGCAGAATGGCTGATATAAGGAAGTCTAATTCATGGGTATATAGAGCGACTCCTAAACCAACGATTACAAGAACTGACAATGTACGCCATGGCATGGGAAAATAAATGGCTTTAACTAACCGGAACGTTAATTCCAAGGAAGCCTCTTGTTCGTGTGCTATTCGGCCTTAATGGCATATTAAATTTCTCTATAGTCAATCCGGAGACTTCTTTTCATGGTGCGAGATTTATGGCATGATAGATCAAGTTCTTCATCGGAGGCATGTTATGGCAAAGAAACAAAAGACCGGGAGTAAAACCTACGAAAAGATAAAAGTTACCGGCAGAACTTATCGCAGGGTCAGTCCCAAGGAAGTGGCCGAAGCCTTAGGGGCAGAAGCCGTAGCCGACCCCCAGAAGGGCGCTCAATTAGAAAAGAAATTTCGTAGACGTCCCTGATGGACGTTTTTATTTGGAGTATATTTGTATCGTTTTAGTCAAATAAAGAAGCGCCCATCAGGTGCGCTTGCCATAGAAAGCCACTACGAAAGCCATAAGAATAAATAAGAATCCGCTTGTGCCGATAAGAATTCGGGAGATCTGATTATTCCAACCCCCGTATCCCCCGCTATATAGAAGGAGCATTCCCACAAAAGTAGTAACTATGGCAAAGAGATAGCGACTCATCGTAACCCCCGATGCGTCTACGGAACTATAGGTATGTTAGCATTCTGTAGCTATCTGTCAAGAGTGGGTGGAATATTGACAAAAGAGGCATGTATTTGAGGCGACGAGGATAGAACTTATTGGGAATGGAAACGATCCCTCTTTCTCCATATTGACCACAGGACTATAAAAATAGCGGTAATAAGATACAAATCAAGCGGAATTACATAGACGGAAGGTCCGCATCCTGCAAGGGGCGGGCAAGTGGTCGATTTTAACGCCTGAAGTTCGACAGCCGTTTTAATAACAGATCCGATTCCGTAACTGATTCCCAGGCAAGAACAAGGTCCGCCATTTTCCAGGGGAAATACAGTAAAAAAGACCGACGTTACTGCGGTAATCAAGAATAAAAGAAAAAATATTTTTGAGAGTATTCCTTTCATATTCGGAGTGTGTTGCTTGAGGAGGTTAGACGGTTTCGGCGAGCCTTGACCTATGGGGGCGGGAATCTTTTGAGAAGTCATCAAAGATTACTTTTTACACCAAATGGAGTCCCTTGGTGAAATATCATTCTCCATTTACCATTTGCATTTCTCCATAATGAACTTCTCAAAGATCGGCTGATTTTACCCGTCTCGATATCCGTTTTCTCTGTTTTGAATGTAGATTGAACAATGTCGGCAGACAGTATGTTTATTTTAAAATCAGTCATGACAAATTTAATTTCAGAAGAGGCGGGAAGATTACCCAAAACATCTTGCTTGGTGTATACGAGACCGGAACTCCCGAATTCTATTAAATCATCCGAGATTAGGTCGTTAAGTTGCTCCACTGACTTTCTAACATCGGGTTGCTGAAGTTTATTTTCTAACTCAAATATAGTTTCTTTGATATCCATATAAAAATCTTTTGACAGCCATCGGTTGGCCTATTTTATATACATAGCTTATCAGCAGAAAGGGCTAAAAGCAATTAAAAAAGCGGCTATTAAGCCGCTAAGTCCTTTCTGTTCTTCTTGAAGAAGACAGAATAGGACAAACTGGTTACAGAAATAACGAGCATGCACATCCCGAACATCATCATTTTTGCTTCAATGCTATCCTTGGGGACCAGTGGAGTCATTCCGTCAAAGTAGTTTATTCCGCCCAATACCCAGCCGGCAAGAAACAGAATATATCCAAAAATTGCCAAAAGGCCGATAGATTTTGCCATATGTCCTCCAATTCAATGTTCTGCCAGAAGTATATAGGTATTTAAAAATGTGTCAATTGGGGATCGGCTACAAGTTTTGTCTTTGCCATTGCTTGGACAAAATTGAAGGTATGGGGAATCGGTCACAACTTTTTGTTCGGCCGCCGCCTCACAAAAGTCGCGACCCCTCCTCGCGGTAGTCACCTGCTGGTGATTACAACGCTCCGGCACTTCGATCCCCCTACCTTCGCGTATCAAATCAAAAACACCCAGCAGTGGGTGTCTCTGATTTGATATAGAGCGGGTACGGGGAATCGAACCCCGGCCGACAGTCTAACTGAACATAGATTGACTGAGCGGGATACGGGAGTCGAACCCGTCTCTTGAGTTTGGAAAACTCATGTATTACCGATATACGAATCCCGCTCACTCAATCCATATTATAAATTGTTGCCGCCTGCCTGCCGGCAGGCAGGTACTACCATTATACGATACCCGCGATTTTATTTAACACTGCTAAAACTTGTCTTTATGATAATATGAGGAGGGCTAAAAGGCAACCTAATTTCAATTTCCAAAACAAAAACCAGCAACAGCTGGTTTTTGTTTTGGAAAGAACTATCTATGGCTTTAATCTTTAGAGGCTAAACGCCAGCCCATTATATAAGAGGTGTCATTTCTTGATTCTATTATAATTTCATCATCAGGATTTATTAGGCCTTGATCTATGTGCGGTCCGCCAGCTATTACGCCCTGGGGCGGTACGTTAGCGTTTTTTATAAACCAGTCTATATTTCGACTGGAACTTCTTCTGATTCCTACCCATAGCTTGGCCCAACCTAAGCGATTATTCCCATCCGGCCTGTGCTCGGTATCGCCGATGGCAACCTCTATCTGCACTATCTTTTTCCCGGGCGTAGGTTTAATAATTAACCGAGAACCCTCTACTCTTGTGTTCAATGAAGATTCTCCATGTATTTCTTGGTCTTTGGAGTGATAACTGCCCAGAACAACAGCATCTTTATAAACACCGGCCGTATGCTCGCCTCCGCCGTATTGAGGGAGGAGGTTTTTACTTGCAAAGTCAATAAAAGACGTTCCTTGGGTATAGATATTTTGATTATAAGTTAAGCCCTCTTGCTCTGGAAAAAAGACCATCTCAAGACCGTGAATTTGAGAAACGCTATATCTATCGTCTTTGCCCTCATTGGTCACTCTCGCGGCGTCAGGTGTTATAATTCCAACCATAGCTACCCAATCATGCAGAACCTCATTCTCGGGATCTCCGGCAGATCTTGGTTCGGCAAATTTAACCGGATTATATCCGGCGGGATCCCTCCACTCGCGCCATTGTCCTGATTTTGAGTCCCTCAATTCTACTCGACTATATGCGCCGTAAGGATCATGGCCGTCCGGACCTATATCGACTCTGTATGTATTTCCTTTCCGATGGCGCAAGATCACATCTCTAATTACTCTGTCCTTAAAGTCATCGGGCACTTTAAAGATTATTTTATGACCGGGCCTTAACTCTCTGCCCTCGTATTCAGGAAGTTTAAAGTCTAAAGCCGTATGGGAAACAATTTCGGGATTATTCAGCACAACGTCGTACTCTGAAACCTTCTCGATTTTAGCGGCAGGAGCATCTTTTTTTGGATAGAGTAATTCCTTAATCATGTTTACCAAATGTTAGACCTGGTCTTTTCAAAAGCTTCGATCATTTTCTCTTCGGATTCAAAGTCTCCGGGAGAAAGAAGGTGACTTTTCACCCCGTCATTATATATAGCGAGTGTCATTGGAACAAATGTGTAGGTGCCCCCGCCCTCTTTTTGGCTTCTGTCGAATACGAACCGATCTTCGACGTTTTCCGCGACCCTTTCTATGGTCATTGACCTTTCCTTGACGGTATCAAGCCAGGTTATTGTGTTCGAGTCGGTCAGTTTAATATCCATAGCAACCAAAACCGTCGGATCATCCGGGCAGAAAACATAATAAACTTTTTTATTAGTTAGTATTTTCATTCTGGGCTAATATTTTTCTCCAGCCTTCGATGCCGTCGGAGATCTTTATAATCCGAGTTATTCGAGCCTCTATCTGAGCTAACAAAATGAAATCTTGGGTATCTTCTTTTGAAGATCCCGTCTCAAAACCTTGGTTCTGAAACTTTTCTTTCGCTGTCCTTACAGCAACTACGACCTCTTCAACGGAGGCGTGAAGGTTATTTAGGGCTGCTAAAATATTATTTTTAACTTCAGGTTTCATTCTGGATGGTATAATCCTGATTTCAAAATTTCTCAAGACCCCCTCTACTATTTTGGGGGTAGTAGCTGATTCATGCTTAAGATCAAGCAGCATACGTATATCATCGAGCGCCCTGCCGCCCAGGTAGGCGTCGAGCTGATAAGCACCGTTATTGCGTGTCCAGTCATTGAACGTATTGGCAAAATCTAAATCTTTTAACGTGCCGAAAGTTTTCGAATATTTTTTCAGTTCTTCTATGAAATAGTATGCCCCGCCGTATAAGTATCTCTCCAGACTATCGGGATCTTCTTTGATAATCTTCGAAAGGGTTTTGAATTCCGGATCTTGCCAACTGTCCTTAGATCCCTCATCCGGCTTAGCTAAGGTTTCCGAAAGTCCAGCCGCGTCTCTTACGGTAGGCGTCAATACCAGAAAATCTTCCATGGGTTCCCCGTTTATTGTTTCGATGCCGGCATTTCTTAAAACAGCGTAAGCTCTCATTAAGCTCCGGGAGTCTGAACTAACCAGGGCTTTAATATCCGCTAAAGCTATTCCCGTTCTGAACATTTGCTCGTTGCCAGAGTTGGTGCTGTTCAGATCAAATAGTTCAGCAGGCGGTAGTCTTTCGCTAAAATATTCCGGATCGGTGCTACCATACTGGTCGTTCATATAGGCATACCAATCAGTTCGATCCAGAATACGAGGTTCAAAAACCATAGTGAGTTGGGGGCCGAGGATTGTCAGAAAGTTTCCTTCGGTTGAAGTTCTGATAAAAACACTGTCTCCCCCGCCTACTTCAAGATCCCTTTCTGAAGACATACCGGATTGAATAAGCCCTCGGCGGTATCTTTCGTGAGTTGACAAGATTCCTCCCGCAGTAATTATTTGGGGCAGGCTCTCTACGTTGTGAAGTGCGTGGGTAAGAACAAAAGGAGTTTTTTGTCGGTACTCTTGGTATTTACCCTTTTCGACGAAGGTGAAATATCCCGGCATAACTTCTTCTCTTGTGAGCCTTGAATCAAGGTCAAACGGGACTCGATCTTTCTCTACTTTGTGGTGCCACATATAACGGGCCTTTTTATATTGACGCTCAGCTTCTTTTGTTGGAATAGAAAGTCCGTCACTAACTTCAAATACCTTTTTTAAAATAACGTCCACACTTTCCCCTAAACTATCTTGGTCGGGTACGCCTTTAGGTATTTCTACCTGCACCAAGCCGATCGCAGTTCTCATGGGCTCATTGGAGAAGCCGGTTCTGGTTTCGGCGGTTGCGACTTTAACGACCACGCCCTCATCCATAAGATAACAACGAGCCGAGCTCAGTAAGAAGGGCCTGATTCCATGGTCTTCTGAATCTTCCGGTCCCCCCTTTTTTTTATTAGCAGTTCGAGGTTTAACTAATATCAGTCCTTCTGACCAGCCCGGCTCAGATCGAGTTTTCCCCAGTATTTGTTTGTAATGGGCTTCAGTTAATTTAAAACAGACCTTCCAAAGGTCCTCGTCGTCTGCGTCAATTACATCAATCTGCTGGTTCTCTATTTTGTCACCATCAGCTAAGATTCCAACGCGAGGCCTTAGCTCAAGGTTTTTTGTAGATTCTATCTGTGCTTTTAATTTTTCCAACGCAATCGGGATCCTCTGATGAGGTTCTTGAGGCGGTTTTTCTGATTTGACCGGTTTCTTCGGGAGGGACTCATGAATAGCCTTTGCTGATTCCTTCTTGGTAAAGTCGCGAAGCCCTATCGGAAACTCCTTGGGTTTATTGCGGGGTATTATCTTCTCAAATATTCCCATATTTCATTTGTAGTGGCTGATGTTTAGGAGACATACGAAAGGAAGACTTTTTATCTCGTTCTTATTGTACCAGAATTTACGACCTTTTCCATAGGGGGTCTTGGTTGATTTATATTCTTAATAAGGTTATCTTGGTTCCAATAAGTTCCTTGAAAGGATCTGAAGGTGAATATAGGTCTCAGGATCGCTCCGCTTGTATTTTTAATTTTTCTCATCGGGGGCTGTAATTTTAAAGACCAAGATACCGCGGACAATCAAAGAAGCGCGCCTATGGGCAGATCATATATAATCAGTCCGCCTTCCGGAGCGAGCATATCCGATTATCCTCTGCCGTCCGAGGTCAGCAATGCCCAAAAGAATAAAACGATGATACTAATCGAATTTTATCGCTCAAATGATCTGAAGGAATTTTTTCAAATAAGCTTCGGAACCGGATTCCGGGTCTCTAAAAATATTATTCTAACCGCCCGCCATGTTTTACTGATGCCAATGACGAGACTTGCAAGGCTGGGGTTGCCGATAATATATGATCCTAATGGACTGCCGGAAGGCATCGGGTACAAATATAGAATTTACTGCGTAGTACAAACACCCGGCGGTCCGCAGGCTCTTCCGCTGAAACTGATGGCCATCGGTCCCATGGGTACTCCTCAAGATTTTATGGCCCTGAAGGTAGCTGAGGATATTCCATTAGCGATCCTACCGATGGAAGAAGCGGTTGTCGTAGAGTCCGAAGAATCCAAGAGGGACCCCGATAAGCAGGTATACTATTATGCCAGCGGTTTTGTTCCAAGGCAATCGTTTTTTCCAACCGCCGGCGGGTTTGACGATGTCGTGTTGGGTGATCTCCTTGACTATACGTTTCGCGGAACCATATCAGCCGATATTAGAAGTATGCCGGCAAATAAAATGGGGTTAATTGCTGTCTACAGGTCGAGAATGGGATCGGAGCATGGATTTTCAGGGGGACCGGTCTTTGATTCTGCAGGCCGGGTTATCGGCATGGTATCCGAAGGCCTGTACAACTTCACCTACATCGTGTCGTCTAAAGATCTAAATAAGTTTTTGGAGTTGATAAAAACCAAAGGCTGGGATAAGTGATCAAAACCCCTCATTCAAGAGGGGTTTGTTTATGGAACAAGAATCTCACAAAATACCTGCCAAAGCAGATGCCGGTAATTGCCATCGATTTTAGCCGAGCCGACCATATTTTGTGTCTGTTGAGCTTCAACTCAGCTCCGCCGTCTATAGAGTGGAGCTTAGCGGAACGGGCGCCGTATGCGACGGACAGCAGTTCCCGGGCGGCCAACATCGCCAAGGCGGTCTTGCCCGGGTAGATGATGAAATAATTTTCATAGCCTTTTCGAAAGAAGAAGGGTCTATTTGTATCCGGGCAACGGGACAAGCTGAGCTTTACTCTTAACCCGGCTGATTTTAGTTCGAATCGGCTCGGATTGACAGACCTCTGAACTATTTCATTGAACGCGCTTATCAGGGCTTCCTTGTCTTTTTGGTTCGGCGATAAATTATTCGGATCGCCGGTAAAGGGCGTGTTAGTTGGACCGATTTGCAAATGCCCGTTGCTTGGAAGGCAGATGACGTATTTTTTATCTTCAGAAAAAGTGATGATTCCGGAATTGAAAAATCCTCTTTCGGGCAGGTTCAATTGGATGCCCAGACTGAATTCAACTGGCAGATCAATGTCTGAATTTTTCGCTTCCTCTGCTAACCACGGTCCGGCTGCGTTTATGACAATCAGAGCTTTCTTGCGGCTCGATAAATTTACTTGATCTCCTTCGCCAGTGGTAATTGATACTTCGCGAATGTACTTTCCGTCAGTTATATAATCAGCAATGTCCCGGATTGAAATTATTCTGGATAGTGTCGGGTGGGAATTTAGATGCTTTCTCATCCTTTGAAGGAGCAGGTCCGGATTCACCACAAGCTCATGAAAGGCTATCGCCTCACGGAAAGATCCTTTCTTGAGGTTAGGCTCCATCTGTTCCAGAGTTTGCCTGCTGACTCTATAGGATTCCGGCTTGAATGGCTTTCCGAGTCTCTGGACGGTTTTAGCGTTGTACATATCCATGAGAGCCCTGAAACACAAGGAGCCGTAAGGCGTCCGGTCGTTTATAGGAATAAGAAACCTCTTCGGAGTTATAATATCCGGAAACATCTTTTCCCACTCGGCGCATTCTTGGGCGGTAATCTCTGCCGACTCAAGGTCGAACGGCATATAATCGGCCCGGGGCGACAAGAGCCCGGTCATGTAGTGCGGTCCCCGGATCCTGTTCCTTTCAAGTACGACCGAGCGGAATCCTAAAAGGGAGGCTTGATAGGCTATAGCTAAGCCCATGAATCCCCCTCCGATTACCACCAGATCAGTATCTATCGTTTCCGACACGGTGCAATACCCTCTTTTTAAACAACGATGGTCATATTAAAGCATTATTTGTTTAAAACAAAAAGCTCCTTGCATAGGAGCTTTATGAGATCATTTTATTAATTGCCGGAATAACGTCTTGGGCGGCTTTTCGGCCTCTTTCTATGCCGGCAGCCAGATCTTCGTTGCGGAAGTTTCCGAAATGGATAGCTGGCAAAGGATCTGAACCGACAAAGATAAAGTTTATTCTTTGCTTATGCGCGTAGGACAAATTTTTCATCGATTCCTCAATGACGTCGATATTAGTCCGAATAGATTTTCGGGCGGTCGCATCCATATGGGGTCCGTCGGCAATATCAGCCATCTCTTTCAGGGTTTCTCGAGTTCTGCGAAGCTGTTCAAGATCGTTGTTGACTCGCAGATAGCCAAGCAGAGTCTTGCGGGTGGCTTCGGATATTGTGACGTCGAAGTCCCGGTTCAATGAACTGGGCCAGCTTTTGAAATGAGTACTGACCGGCCCTTCAGAAGCCGAATCATAATAGAAAACCACGATATTATTGTATCCTTGGTTCAGGGCAAAATGTATCGGCAAATTGCTCAGTGCGGCGGTATCAACAATAGCGTCATCATTCTCATGTCTTCCCGGAGGGAAATGTCCGTAAACACGAAGGCCGTTGATCAGTTTAGCCACATACTTTTTATTTCGGGTCTCTCTGTCCATATCCACATCTTCAGGCTTGAAGTTGGTCACGCTCACCCAGCCTTTATTTTTCCAGCCATGGAGATAAACCGGCGGGTCGGAAAGGACTTCGCTCAAAAGCCATCCGGCTTTATTGATGTTCACGGCCGGAATTTCTATCTTCATCGGGGAACTGAATATTGCTTCAAAATCCAGCACCTTCATCAGAAGTTTTTCAAGGTTTTCGTAAGTTAAAAACGCCTCTACCGTAAAAATATCTTTGATGGTTTTCTTGGTAATCTGATAGGCCGGATAAATGAGGCTTAGGAGCAGCAGATTTCTTATCCAGGGATTATCTATCCTGCCAATTTGGTGGGTAGCAAATATGAATCCTACAATGGCCGCGAAATCAATGCTGGCCCGGTTTTTTAATTGGGGATGAATTCCGGCGAAATGCCGCTTTTTGAGGGTGAGAAGCATTTTCTCGATCTCTTGAAACTTTTCTTCTGAACGATGGGCGGCAATTGTTGCCGGAATGGCGGCAACGGAAGAAGTGCAAATATACGACGGTTCTTTTAGCAGCCGGCCGTCATTATATGCCTGCAACAGTTCATGGAGAGCGCCGGTATGCGGAGCCAACCTTGCAAAAGTACCGGGCAGGCAGATGGCCCATTCGTTCTCTTTCATCGGTTACCCTTGTCAAGGAGCAGCTAATAGTTCCTATATACACCTTATATAAATTTAGGTCAAAGTCCCGTCGCCTATTCAAAACCCGTCCGCTAACTGGCGGGCGGGTTTTGAATTTCATACTATTCCGGATCCGAAATATTATGATTTACTTCACTGCTTCTTTGAGCAATTTACCGGCAGTGAATTTGGGTTTCTTGGAAGCCTTGATCTGGATTTTTTCTCCTGTTCGAGGATTAACGCCCTCCCGGGCTTTTCTGTCGGAAACTTTAAAAATACCGAATCCGGTGATGTTGATCTTCTCCCCCTTTCTTAAGGCCTTGGTGATTTCATCCGTAAAGGCATCAAGCCATTCCAAAGACTGCTTTTTCGAGGCTTGCATTCTCTCAGCCAAGATTTGAACTAACTGGTTCTTTTTAATTGGCATTTTCGATTAAATTTTTGCGTTTCAACCGGAAAAGCCTCAAGCTTGTTAGGCTTAACTCGGTCTAAGACGCATCGGATTACCCGTTGGTCTTAATTGTATCGACCGGACAATTAATCAAGTGCTGCTTCTATTTTCCGCTATTTTCCTCGCTATATCAACCCTACTGTTGATATTATCAGACGGACGGCTAACGGCCTGATAGGAAAAATTTTAGCAGAGCCTTAATCCGACTAAGGGAAACTAAGGCGAAGCCCCTTGTCATTCTGAAGCATTTGAGACCCCGCTCTTTGTTCATGAGAGTATTCCCGCAGGCTTTTTGTTCAAACACCAAGCGAAGCTTTAGACCATGAAAGGATTTACGGAGGCCGACTGGGCCGAGCCTGCCTGCCGGCAGGCAGGTAAAAGGCGAAATTTCAGTGAGAAATTTACGCCGTGCCTTGCATGGGTTAAAGTGGAGCGTCTTTATGGCGTGCCTCGAATAAGTCAAGGCTGAGTGTATCTATGCGGTGCCTCGAGAGAATCGGGGTCGAGAGGCTACCTGGCGTACTCTATGGCTCGAGTTTCTCTGATGACATTTACCTTGATTTCTCCGGGGTACTTCATTTCCTCTTCTATCTTCTTGGCTATATCCTTTGCCAATTTGATAGCCTGCAAATCGTCAATTTGAGTAGGAGTAACGAATATTCTCATTTCTCTGCCGGCCTGAATTGCATAAGATTTCTCAACGCCACCGAATGACCCGGCGATTCTTTCGAGGTCTTCGAGCCTCTTTAAGTATATTTCAACCGTATCTTTTCTGGCACCCGGCCTTCCGCCCGATATGGCATCGGCTGTCTGGACTATGCGGGATTCCAGGGTCACATACGGGTATTCTTCGTGATGGGCTTCCATGGCCTTTATGACCTTGTCATCCATACCGAATTTCTGGAGGATTTTTCTGCCTATCTCTACATGCGTGCCTTGCACTTCGTGATCCACTGCTTTTCCAATGTCATGGAACAAGGCGCCTTTTTTGGCTACGCCAACGTCAGCTCCAAGTTCCGCCGCAAGCATTCCGGCGACATGGGCCATTTCGATCGAATGAAGAAGGACATTCTGTCCGAAGCTTGTCCTGAAAGCTAAGCGGCCCAAAAGATAGACAAGGCGCTGGTCTACCGGTCCGATGCCCGTTTCAAAAAGTGCAGCCTCCCCTGCTTCTTTCATTTTTTCATTTATTTCATTTTTAGCCTTTTCAACCAATTCTTCTATCTTTGCCGGGTGAATACGTCCGTCGGCTATCAATTTTTCGATGGCTAACTTTGCTATCTGTCTTCTGACCGGGTCGAATCCGGATACCACCAATGCTTCGGGGGTATCGTCTATGATTACGTCTACGCCGGTTAAGCGTTCGATAGTTTTAATATTTCTTCCCTCTTTTCCGATGATCTTACCCTTTACTTCATCTGAGGGCAGGTTGACTACGGTGGTGGTGGCATCGGCGATGTGGGATGAGGCAAATCTCTGGATAGCCAAGGTTAAAATTTCACGAGCCTTTTTATCAAGTTCATCTCTATTGCCCTGTTCCAGCTTCTTTATTCTTTGATAAAGATCGTCTTTGTATTCGTCTTCTAAGGCGGAAACGAGTTCGGCTTTAGCTTTGTCTTTGCTGAGTCCGGCTACCCTTTCTAATTCGCTGACGTGCCTTGCTTTCTCATTCTGGAGGGTAACACGCAGGGCATCCACTTCCTCCATTTTGGTTTTCAGGGTGTTTTTCTCACTCGAAACCTCCCGGTGCTTGGCTTCGAGCTCATCTTCTTTTTTAGTGAGCAGGTTTTCTATCCTGGCTAATTGGGAATGCCTTTCTTTTTCCTCTTTCTTGGCATCTTCGAGTACCTTAAAAGCCTTGTTTTTAGATTCAAGGAGAATGTCCTGAGACTTTGATTTTGCTTCATTGAGAAGAGACTCAGCCCGAGATTCGGCGGCGCTGATTCGCCTGCTTACTATCAGCTGTCTGACGAGGTAACCGATTATCAAGCCTGGAAGCAAAGCCGAAACTGCCGCTATCAGCGGATTCAAACTTGAAAACATATTCTTGAAAAGTTAAGTACATCGAGCTAACGCAACATCAGCCCGGTATTATAGGCTTGCTTGAGGCAACGACGAAAGTGTAGACGATAATTGACCGAACATAATTTGCGTTGGGGATTACTAAACTAATGATTAAATTGACTTACTAAAGTAGTATATCAGGAAGCTGTTTTTTATGCAAGCTTAATTTGGAATCAGACATGGGTTCATTGACTGTCCTGTTCGGCTATGATAAGTTTCATCCGCTTCAGACATTCAGATTGACGAAGGGGCGTGCGCGATGGTTCTTTTAAATCTTGTCTTTTTAGGAGTCAGCGTTTATCTTGCGAGAAAACGTTATCTGGAAAAAAGATTCGGGTGGTGTTATTTCAATATCTGTCTTGCTATTGTCTGGTTGATGTTTCTGCTCAGGGATCTGTCGTAATATTTGAGCCGCCGTCCAAAAGGCGGCTTTTGTTTGCCTTAGAGTTGTTTAGAGTTTGGATATTAGAATTTAGAATTTCCATAAAGTGTTGTATACTTTATGGATATGCCAGGTAGTAGAGGTTCCGAATGGCTTCATTGCCAAAGATAAGTACTATCCTGGTATTTTTGGTAAAGTAGGGCTTGGCTAAATTGAAAGTTTTTTCGAGAAGCCTTGAGGCAATCGGAACTTTCACTACCTGGTATGCGACCAATTGTCCTTGCAATTTTAGACGGCTGGGGTTACTCGAAGCAGAAGATCGGCAATGCAATTTTAAAGGCTCAAACTCCGAATATAAACTATATCGGCCAGAATTATCCGTCTCTTCTTCTTCAGGCTTCCGGAAAAGCCGTCGGTATGACTTGGGGAGAGCCGGGAAACAGCGAGGTCGGCCACCTCACGATCGGGGCCGGAAGAATTATCTTTCAATACATGAGTCGTATTAACAAGGCCATTGAATCCGGAGCTTTTTTTGAGAACCCGGTGCTTCTGGAGGCCCTTGAGCATATCAAGAAGAATAATTCCAAGCTTCACATAGCCGGACTTTTGACTTCCGGTTCGGTTCATGCTTATCTCGGGCATATTTCGGGCCTGATGAATTTTGCTAAAAAAAATAATATAGATCTTAAAATCCATCTTTTTACCGACGGCAAGGATTCCGGATTAAAGGAGGCGACCAGCACGTTGAAGAAGGCGGTTGAATACATGAAAAGTGAAAATGGTACCGGCCAGATTGCGACGGTTATCGGCAGGGACTATGCCATGGATAGGAATAAAAATTGGGACCTTACGGCTCAAACTTATGATCTTTTGACGCAAGGTGTCGGCGAGGACGTAAGCGATGTTTCTGCCAGGATAGAACGCTGTTACGCGGAGGGAATTACCGACGGCAAGATTCCTCCGTTGGTAGCCGATCGCAGCGGCCTTATAGGCTCCGGAGATGCTTTGATATTCTTTAACTTCCGAGAAGACAGTATGCGCCAGATAGCAAGATCGTTCGTCGAGGACGACTTCAACGCTTTTCCGAGATCGAAGGTGAGTAATCTTTTTGTAGCGGGCATGACTCAGTATTTCGAACATCCGAGCCTCAAAGTTATGTTCCCTATGCCTACGATTGAAAACGGACTGACGGAGGCATTGAGCAAGGCCGGTATCAACCAGCTTCATATTGCCGAGACGGAAAAGTATGCTCACGTTACCTACTTTTTTAACTGCTTGCAAGACCGCAAGTTTCCGGGGGAAGTCGATTTGCTGATTGAGTCGGTTAAAAACCCGGGTAATCAGCCCGAAATGAAGGCGCAGGAAATCTTGGCTCGGGCGGTTGAAGAGTTGAATAAAGATTTCTATGAATTTATGGTTATTAACTTTGCTAATGCAGATATCTTGGCTCATCAGGGCAATTTCGATAAAGTGGTGATGGGGGTCGAGGCCATCGATAAGGCCATCGGGGCCCTTAAGGATGCAGTGTTGGCCAAAAACGGTATTTTAGTGATTACCGCTGATCACGGGAATGCTGAATCGGTCGTTTATCACGGTTCTGGCTCAGAAGAAACAAAGCACGATCCCAATCCCGTCCCCTTTCATCTCATAGTCGGGGAATATCAAAGATTGCGCTCGGACGGAGAGATCGCTCAGTCGTTCTCTGACGTTAAAGGAGTCTTGGCCGATGTGGCTCCGACCATCCTTGAAATAATGGGCATTGAAAAGCCTGCTGAAATGACGGGCGAAAGCTTGATTAGAAACCTTTCATAACCTGTTTATTATGGAAAGGATAAAGATCAAAATCACAAAGGAGTGGGAACCGAAAGAAACTCATAGCGGTGAAAAATCCGAAGAGAAAAGGATTGAAACAGGAGAAAGAAAACCGGAGATACTTCTTCCGGAGACTTTGAAGTTCAAAAGAGAGCATCTTGATATAACCGAATTTGATCCGGGGTGGGAGTTGAGAGAGATAAGAAAACTTGTCTCAAGCATGCCGGCCGAAGTCCAATCGGACCAGAGGAGAATCTTGATGCGCGATTTTAAAAAGAAATTAGCCGCAATGAGAGAAAATATGATGGATGCCCAGATTCAGATTGAGCAGTTGCTGCGGAAAGACCCGGATTTGCCGTGGGAACAGGTTGAAGACGCGGTTCAGGAGGTATTGGTTCAAAACCACGTATCTTTGGGCGAAGGTTTTAGGCAAGGGATGGCTCGATATTTGGAGGGCAGGAGGGATATTAAGTCGGTTATTAATCGCTATAAGCAGGCTTCCGAAGAGGATTCTGAGAGAAGAAATTGGGAAGATGAACTATTTAAAGATTTATTTGGAAGATATCCGGCAGGCGGTTTACAGATTGAGCAGGCTCCGAATAGTGTTTATTTTCATATTTATGATTTGAGCGATTACGTTAGGGCTTATTTGGGCCGCGAGGCCGAAAATAAAAGAGAAGTTTTGAATCTTAGCACGACCGGAGGGTCTTTTATCCGACATAGCTTTGAGGCAGTTCCGGAGCTCTCATCTAAGGTGATAATTGAGAATGCTTCCGCCGCGGGATATTTAGAGGCGGATTTAGATAAAACGAAGACCCACGAAGAAGAACATGCTATTCATACCGGGCTGTATTCGGATAGACTTTTTGATACCAGTTTGAAACTGAATGGCATAGATTTGGAAATATATCAGTTTATGGACCAGTCGGTTGATCTTCAAGATTTTTTAAAATGGGTAAAACGATATTCAAAAGGAGTAATAATGCAACTGCTCGGTAGCGCAAAAACAGAAATCCTTGCCTATATTAGAGAAGGCCGTTCCGTCGACGATGTAAGGGCGTTGCTTGAAGAAGAAGACGGTATTTATAATTTTTATAGAGATTATAATGTCGACCGGGTATTCCCAGAGTATATTATTCGGGAAATAAAGAGTCTTTCCATCAACCTGACGGTTGGCGGAGAAAAGATTTCCGAGGAGGAGCTCGCTGAGAAATTTTCGGGAATTGTAAAGGAGGATTGGGATAAAACATACAAAAATAGCCTCGGTTTAGCCCTAAAAGCAGCGGGTCGATTGCTGGAGATGTGCGGATCTGATGAAGAGGGCAGGCTAAAGACAATACGACTCCTTGTCCAAGAGCCGATTGAGAAGTGGTCGAGGTTGGTCAGAATTCTATCTTGAGCAACTAAAGATCTTTTATATCTTTCAGATCTTCGAGCTCGCGATTTATAGACCACATTAATTCCGAAACAGTTGACGATGGGGTTATCTCTCCTTCTTTGATGAGTTTCGTGATAACCCTGCTCGCCCCCTCCATGTCTATCTTATCTCTCTTGGCTTCCATTTTGGCCTGAAAAACAGCATCTTCGATGTCATTCTCTATCACCGCTTCCCTCTTGGGTTTTATATTTTCCGTCATAATTAATATATTAGTCGATAATCCCCCCTCCGACAAGTTCCTCGCCTTTATAGAAAACGGCTGATTGGCCGGGAGTAATGGCTCGAATTGGTTTTCTGAATTCCAAATCCCCTCTTTTAGATAAGTTAGCCGTTTCTGATTTGGCTCTGTATCTTACCTTCACGTCTATCTTAGTCGGTAATTTAATACGAGAGTTGGTCCAATTTATGCCTGAGACATGGGCCTTCTTCGTTGTTAAATCTTTGTCTTTACCGACATAGATAATGTTTTTCTTTAAATTCTTTGCGATTACATAGTATGGTCCTTGGCCGTTTTTTATATCCAGTCCGTGTCTTTGGCCGATGGTATAATAAAAGGCTCCATCATGTTCCCCGATGACGGTACCTTCCTTGTCTATTATTTGGCCCTTCTTGGGTCTAATATATTTTTTGAGAAATTCTTTCATATCTAACGGCCCGATAAAGCATACTCCCTGGCTGTCTTTTTTAGCATGGTTAGGCAGTCCGAATTTCTTGGCCATTTTCCTTACTTCCGGCTTCACATAATCCCCTATCGGAAACAAACAATGCTTCAGTTGCGCCTGGGTCAAGGTCCATAGGAAATACGACTGATCTTTATTCTTGTCTATCGCTTGCAGAAGTCTGAATCCAGTCTGTGGTTTCCTTGAAAATTGAAAATTGGAAATTGGAAATTGCGGCTTTAGCCGCACGTAGTGTCCCGTAGCAATAAAGTCCGCTCCCTCCCTTAAAGCCCTCTTCAGAAACAGGCCAAATTTGATTTCCTTATTGCACATTACATCCGGATTCGGCGTCCGGCCGGCTCTATATTCCCGGATCATATAATCTCCCACTTCTTTTTTGTATTCTTTTGAAAAATCCCAAGTCAAAAGCGGTATATCCAATACCGCCGCCGCCCGCATGGCATCCTCTCTGTCCTGCTTCCATAGACAGAGTTCCCCGTTTAGAATTTCGGATTTGGGATTTAGAATTTGTTTAGAATTTCGGATTTGGGATTTAGAATTTGAAGCCGAAGGCTGCCACGGCTTCATAAAAACCCCGACTACGTTATAGCCTTGTTTTTTGAGTAATGCCGCCGCAACGCTCGAATCCACTCCGCCAGACATGGCGACATATATTGTTTTTGATTGACTTTTCACCTTGTTCACAGTATAATCTTATAAAGATTTTTTACAAATCGGAGCCGGTGGATGGTTGCCTTATTGCTTTTCGCGTTGATTAACCGTGCTACGACGGTTTGCGGAGTACTGATTGCCATCTTGGTGCCTGCGGTCGCATTTTTGAGCAAAGATCTTACTCTCGTTTGCGGTTTCGTTTTGATGGCCTGTATCACTATAGTTATAGACCTATTCTTGGGGTCAAGGGTAAGGAATGGCAAGAAGTTAAAACTTTCCGTATTTACTTTTAATGCGAGAGGGGTTTCGAAGGTAGCCATACTGATTGGTTCCTTTGGGGGCTACTGGATATCTCATGATTTATATTTCGTCTTATCGGGACTTGGCTGTTTTCTGAATTTGGTGGCGGTGTCCCCTAACGGAGGCCTTATGCCCGTCAGAAAAGATTTCTCGGATTCAATACTTTTAGATCCTGCCCAACATTGTTTTGCGGACGAGAAAACTAAACTCAAGATCTTGACCGATATTTTCCCTATTTCTCGGGTTGCAGCTTTTTCAATAGGCGACCTGATCATGGTCTTGGGCTTATGGTACTTAGCCGTTTCCTTGATGGTTAGATTGAGTCATTTCTTGTACTGACCGCCAATAGGCGGTCTTTTGTTTATCTCCAATTTGCCTAATAATTACCTCGTATTATAATTAATATATGGAAGATACAAAATGTAAAAGTTGCGGGAGGCCGGGGAAGGGCTATAAATGCCCTGATTGCGACTCTGTTTCGGAGAAGCACGATCCGGAGCACGAGTGCGGCGGTGACCGTTGCATGCCAAAATGTTCCGGCTGTGAAGATGCCGAAGAAAATTGCATCTGTCCTCCGCAAGAAGACAAGTAGAAGTAGTATCGATTTCAAAATCAAAAACCACCCAAAGGTGGTTTTTGTGTGTTTTTAGGCCATTTTAGGCTAAATTTCAGGGTATTGATTTATTCTTAGAAACATGGTACAATATACAAGTCAAGTTCTACCTACAACGGCGGAGAGGCCAAAGGAGGCAGGAATGTCGAAAAAAGTCTATTTTCTACTGGCGTTGCTAATTTGTGTCTGTGGTCCGATGGTCACCATCGTACCAGACATCATCGGTGCTCGTGGTGAGGCTCCGATTACGCCCGGTACGACCGTGACGGATCCGGGGGCGGACAGTTGGCGGACCTCAGAGATTCTGCCAATGAACTTGCATGAGATTCAGGCCGAGTCCGTCGTGAAGGCGCTCGGCGTATGTTTTCGTGTTACGGGCGCCAAGATGATCGCGCTTGAGCAGGTCGATGAAGAGGTTCTCGTCCGGTATTCCAATTCGGAAAAGGAGAAAACCAGACTTGATTGCCCAACTGGAGTCGTCTTCTGGATATCGGCATCGAGTTTCAGGAAAGCCGACTCGGAGTACCAGGAGGTTCTGCGACAAGACCAAGCGCTAGAGGAAGCTCGTCGCGCAAAAGAGCAGAAAGAGCTTCGAAAGACCGAAGCCGTCCGCCGGCACGTGACCCCCGCACCACCCGTCGTCGTCCCCGATCCTCCCAAGGCTGATCGTCCTCGCCGAGGACCGTCAGCTCCACGACCTTCCCGCCGGTAATATCACCAAGTCCGACACCCGTCGGCAGGCCGCAGCAATGCGGCCTTCGTTTTTGTAACAGTCCCTAAAACAACAAAAATCCCTTCTTAATGAAGGGATTAATCGAATAACTTGAGGTCTCTTATCATTTTGAATTTTCTTACGAAGTCTACCGTTTCTCTGACGGCTAAACTTATTGTGCCGGTCAGGGGCTTGTATTTGCCTGGACCGCCGTTATAGGCGGCAGCCATAATTTCTTCAATTTCCGAATGGGTCTTGCCGGCCAATATTGTCCGGCCTTTTGAAGAACCGTTAGCGTTTTTGACTACTGTTGCGAAGTGGTCATCTAATACCAAGATCGTGGCTTTAATTCCATTTTCCACATCAACTCGGCCGATGTCTATATCCCTGAGAAGTTTTGCGGCCGGATAGCGTTTAACTATTGATCCGTAAGTGCCGGGCATAATCTGCCCAAGGCCTAAAGCTCCGGTCTTGGAATATGTATAACGGAAAGTCTTATCTCCGTTAGCTCCAAGTCGTATAAAAACTCGTTCAGCCAGTCTTTTTCCGTTGTCGCTTGAGGCGAATATGAGAGCCGGGTCTGTCTGTTCGGTTATGAAAAGATTTTTCGGAAATTCTTTCCTGATGACGTCGGTTACCAATTTCGACGGGTAAGCCGCGGATTGAACCGATTGCCGGGCCAGTTCGTCAAAAGCCGAATCCACCTTTTCATTAAGAAATTTTTTTCCGAGTTCTATTAAGGCATCGGCGTGGATCCCGCTCGAATAAGGAACATAGATAATGTCCGAGTAGCGGGGACCGGTCTTGTCCTCGTTATAGGCCAGGCTGTCGTTGGATATCGCGAATTTATTGGCGATTACTATGTAGCGATCTTCTTCCACGGAACCGTCTTTAACGATGCTCAGATCGGAGTTGTGGTTGTTCCACCAGTTTACTGTGACCGAGAACTCATTTTTCGGATCTACGGGCATGAATTTGGGCAAATTACCGGGGTTGTCCTGGTAGGCTCTTCTCAGGGCGTTGGCTTTTTTAACGTCCGCCTCATCGAGCAAGTACCTTGATTCGGTAATACTGCATGTCTGGGTATCCAAGATAACCAAAGAGATTTCTTTTCTTAGAATGGCTCTTTTCGGTGTTTCCGAGATTTTGAGAGGAGCGGAGTTTTTGAGAAGCAACTTAGCCTCTTCGATTTGGCCGGCCAAATCACATGCGGGACGCAGAACTTCCAGAGCTATGACAGCCCCCTCAGCTTCTATGTTGCGGGTCGGAAGAGATCCTTGTCCGCGAAGTCCAACCGTAAAAACGGCTATCAGCGAGACCATGAACAGAGTTCCGAAAAATAATTTCAACCTGCTCTTCATTATTCCCCCATCTTACTATAAATTTTCAAAAAACAATATAAAAAACTTAGCATAATACATGACAAGTTTCAATTTAAACGTGACTGAATGACAAATACCTCGCAATGCTTCGAAGCGTCTAAACTAAGCCAAGTTCGCTATACATGCGCCTCATGTCCGGTATCAGTTGCATTCCGTTGTTGATCCCTAACCCCTACCCTTTATGATATATCATAAAGGGTAGGGGTAGATTTCGAGAAATTACTTCTGGATAGGTGCAAGCTACGCAAGAGTTGGCGTGGGTCTCTTATAGACCGAATATCAATCAGGTTTTATTATAGATTCTTTTCTATCTCCGATGCCTTGCGGAGAACGGCGTTTGAGTAATAGTTGCAGATGCTTGAAGTACAGGTGGGCCGGCCGCTGATATATGCCTTGGCAGCCCGGGTCTCGCCGGTTTTATCTTTTGATGTAGCTCCTCCGTCGGCTAATTTAATTGCCGCCGCCATGAAAGCGTCTTCAATATTCCAAGGATTCGGAGGGTTATTGCCGGTTAGACGAGCTACTCTTTCTGCATATCCGAGCCAGGTAGAAGGAAGAAATTGGGCCGGACCCAAGGCGCCTCCACAGCCGTAGTTGGGCTCTCTTGAAACTTTGACCGAATTAGGATCAAGGCCAAGCTGTTCTACTATCTGAAAGAATGCCTTCTTCTCAGCTTCGGCTCGCGATAATTTACCAAGTCTTCGGTAGCATTCATACATGTCATTTAACCAGTTACCCGTGCCGACATTTCTTCCTAATCCGGACTCTATTTCCAAAATAGCGATCAGGAAAGCGGGCCTTATGCTCGTGGCTATCGCCGCCAATTGGCCGTATTTAACTGCATCTTCGGCCGTGACTCCGTATTGTTGAAGATACGTAACCTGGCTTCGGATAGCCTCTATGTCTTTTTGCGATTTCTTGATTAACTCTTGGAATTTGGACTCTTGGCCTTTGGTGTCTTTAAGAAGTTTATTTTTGTCGGATTTATTTTTGTTGAGGTTGCTTTTTTCTATGTCCTCGACCCTTTTTAATCTTTCAAGATCCGATTTCTTATCTTCCAGGTCGGCTTGGTACTCTTCCAAGCTAATTTTAAGCGTTTTTATGTTCTGAATCGTATTTCCTAAATTATTTTGAGTAACCTGAATGCTGTTTAAATTATTGAAAAAATTAGACAGCGTCGGATTGTTCAGCAATACTTCGGTAAGAGTTTTCTGATCGGCTTCGTGAAGGATCTTAATAAATTGGGCGAGGGCGTTTTTGTGTTTTCCGATTTTAGTGGAGGCATCCCCTATCTTTGCTTCGGTATCGTTGATCTCGAGACTGGTTTTGTTGATGGAAAGCTCAAGGCCCCTTATCTCAAGGGTCAGCTGGCTTATTTTGGCGTTCAAACCGCCGATCTCATTTTCTAATGTCCTTGATTTCGAGCGGGTAGTATCTACCTGAAGCTGGTAGGCCTCTATTTGTTTCTGTATTTCCTCTATTTGTCTTTGCTTTTCGGCGATCTCCTCTTGGGTGGACGTAGCCGCGGATGCCGTACAGAAAAAAACGAAAAATACCCATAAGACTATGGCGGCGATGAATGGGGCCGTTTTTTTGTGCTTAAGCGCGGTCAAATCTTCTTCTATATCATATCAAAAATGTTGATAGTTATCTAATGACATTCGCTCTCGTATACCTTACAATTAAAGACGAGGCTTCGTATCTTTTCTTTCAATTATTCGCCCCTATCGTCGCATCGGCTATCTGTCACCTTCATGCCCAACAAACTAATTAGTGGCCGGCACAATATTCCTCGTTACTACGCTAAGCGGATGCTGTTTCCGATTATTGCTTTGCTTGCAATCTCTTTTGTCTTGCAAGGAGCAAACCACAAAGCCGAAGCGGCTGGTCCAACTGCCATAAATACCATAGATTTGGGCGTCGGAACATTTCCTGACCCGGTATTTTATAACGGAAGAATCTGGGTCGCCGTCCAGCAGGGTCCACCGGGAGACTATGGCCAGTTGAATCTCTATAATTTTGCTCCCGACTTAACGGATCAGAAAATAATATCAATTCCTTTTTCCGGAGTTGGCCGGGCTTTTCAGAGACTTGCGGTGTATAGCAATATCCTCTGGATGGTTTTTAGGGACGGAGAAAATTCAGCCTGTGTCAGCAGTCCGTCAACCTGTATTCCTGAACACATAAACCTTTGGAGAAGCGATACCGGAGCAATCGAAAATTTAGGCCAGGTAACGAATAGCGGAAATCACCCGGTTGCCGCAGGCGGCGGTCTTGTTGTTTGGCAAAATCAGGTGAGGGCGGGAGTTATCAATGTATTTATGCGCGACGTTACAGGCGGGCCGGTATTTGACTTGGGCGGTATAGGCGCGCCTACGGGTATTTCCAGAGTCCTTCCCGGCGGAATCGTGGTGCTCATGGATACGGATTTAACAGCCGTACCCTGGGGCGTACAGGCTTGGTCTGCAGATCCTCTTATTGTGGCTTCCGATGTAACTCCTTACGACGATAACGGGGTTGTCGGCAGGTTTAACGATGATCCGGCAACAGAATTTAACTTGTGGCCCAATCAAACGGCTCATACTCCGCATGCGTTTCATGACGGATTAGGGAACTATGTTGTCGCTACATGGAATCCGACGGTTCGCGTGGCCGCTTTTAACTATTGGGTTGGTGCCTCTCCTTTTGTAGTTGCCATTGATCCGACAACCGCTTACCCCGGCCAGCTTATCGATATTTACGGTTACGATCTCACTCCTAACGTGCTTTTCACTTCTTCAGCCGGAGTTCAAACAGCGGCGCTTGGTTCGGTTGATCTTGAAAAAATTCAAACCACGGTCGCAGTCCCTCTCAGTCTCCAGCCCGGACTTTATACCGTTACTTTGTTTGGTCCGGGCGGACCTTCGAGTGGAGCTAATGTTCTGACAATTATCAATAGCGCTGCCCCGATTATTTCTTCCGGCGGTCAAGTCGGCGCAACCGGCACAGGCAGTAATTTTGGCACTACAAGCAGTAGTTTCGGCGGTCTTATCGAGGACATATTCAAGTATGGTATTTATATGCTCGGTTTGGCGGTTTTCGTCATGATTATGTGGGCTGGAGTAATCTGGATGACAGCCGCAGGAAATTCCGGCAAAATCAGCGATGCTAAGCACAAAATATTCAATGCGATTATCGGCGCCGTGATCTTGATCTCCGGATATACGATTTTAAATACGATCAATCCGGCCCTGACCAAAGGAGTATTCAATCTTCCGGCAAATACCCCTGTCCCGTCTATTTATACTGGACCGCCCACCCAGATCAATGCCTGTAATCAGTGTTCGGCTTATCCCGGAAATATATTAGCCGGAGGCCAACCGGTACAATGTGTCGGCAATTACATTAATGTCAGGAATTTCAGTTCTCCTATTCCCCTGAACGATCCTTCACGAACATGTCCATTTGTAGAATTATCAATAGGACCCCAGCTCCTTGCGCTAAGACAAGCGACTACAAATTGGGTTATGTCTGAAGGTTTCCCACCGACAGTCAATCATGCCGACGCGTGCCATGGTAACGGCACCTGCGTAGATATAAGATTAACATCTCCGCCCTCAGTCCGCACTCAACTGGCTCAGGAGGTAGATCTTTTATGCGCGGCAGTGAGGCAAGCCGGTTTTAGCACAATAGTTAATGAGTATTCTTCCCTCAACGGCCTCCCTTACAATTGGCAGAATTGTCCGCTTCCTAAATCAACCCCGTTCCAAACGGGCGACCATCTCCATATTGAAAATTAATCATTCGATTCTTCTCAAATGAGCACGGCTCCTTACCTCAACAAATTACTGATCAGACTTTTTTTGATCGTTGTCTTAGTTCTTTTTATCTCGGCAGCGGGTACTTACTTAGGTAAAATAAACTACGGAGAGGCGCAAATAGCGAGTTCTTTGACGGCGACCAGCCTCCCCTCTTCTTTTTCCGGAGGGGCCCTGATGAAGGCAGCTTATGACAGTGTAAACAGGGTTTATCTGGTTATATCGGGAGGTATGGGGTGGTTTTTAGATGAAAACGGAGCTCAGCTGGGAGGCAGTTTTATTATTGCTCAAGAAAGCCCGAACCTTACAAGCCCGTTTATTGCATGGTCGGATGTAACTTTCGGCGGGCCGCTCAATGATCCAGTTTTTCTCGTTACTTATGTCGTTGGAGATCAAGTGGCGAATACTAAATATGGCCGTCTGGTCAGGTACGGGGCCAATTCTTCCGTATCGATCGGGCCGCGAAGCAAGGTAACCGATATATTCAGCGAGTGGTATGCTTCAGAAAAAGCTCAATCAGTCTGGGATGGACAGGGGTTTATTGTTGGTACGCGAGTTTTAACTTCTGGAGCAACTTGGGCTCAACCCCAGCTAAATCATTTTGATATGGCCGGAAATGTTTCAGGTGGGGTAATCATTGGAGACGGACTTGATTTCGAGGGCTCTCCTGCATTAGATTGTTCTCCTTCCGGAGTTTGTTTAGCCGTTGGTTTTGCCTCCGGAGAACCTTACAATTACCACTCAGGCGGCTATGGTCGGCTATTTGATTCCCGATCACTTTTACCTATCGGTTCATTATTTTATTTAGACGACAATACCGGACCTGGTCAGGGGCAAGATCAAGGAGTAGTTTTTAATCCTTCAACGGGTAAATTTTTAGTTGCTTGGCAAAATTACGGAGACATTTATACCAGATTAGTCGATGTAGACGGCACCCTCGGTCCGATTATTAAGGCCTTTGGACCCGATGCCGGCGATAACAGAATAAAATATAATTCTGCAACCTCTACCACCCTTTTGGTGACCAAATGGTCTCCTGCGGATCTTTATGCGGTGGAGTTAGGTGATGACGGTATGCCCATAAATACAGGTGGCGCTGTTCTTTTATCGGTTTGGGACGGAGTTCTTAAAAGATACGACCCGGCAATTGCCTCCGATAATATAAGTGGAAAGTGGCTTTCGTTATTTGCGGTTTCTGGTGGTTATGATGGTGCCATTGTAACGAATCAATATTCGGGTTCCCAATTATTCCCCCCCGAATACTACGAACCGACGAGCTTCAATCCTTCCAATCAACCTTTTGGTGCGACACAGACTCTCCCCAATCCCCCGGCTGCCATGCCCCTGGGAGACTTTATCGGTTATATATTCCTATATTCCCTTTACATGGTCGGTCTCGCCGTATTTGTCATGATCACCTGGGCCGGAGTCCTCTGGCTGACTTCCCGGGGTAATCCTTCCCAGATCGCCTTAGCCAAGCACAAAATCTACAATGCCATTATCGGCGCGATCATCTTAGTCTCGGGTTTTGCCATTCTTTATTCAATCAATCCTGCCCTTGTCCAGGGTACGATCAGGTTTCCGGGGTTAGTCCCCTCCGCTACAACCGGAGGAAATCTGCCAAATCCCCCGCCCAGTTGTTTAAATGAATTAGGGTTAGCCAATCAATATAATGAACCATACCCTCGGCGTGACGATCCGGAACTCGCTCAGCTTATGTTCTGCATCCAGAATCATCCTTCCTTAGTCGGTTTAAACCTGGGGTCAATCTATACATATGATGAGACCTACGATGTTTGTAACTATACTCGAGGCAACCAAGTCTGCGGACCGTGCAGTCATTCGGTAAATTCTTGCCATTACGGAGGGTCTTCGGGAACTCGGGGATCTTTAGCGGTTGATTACGGCAATGAAGCCATCGGAAATCTTATAATTCAAGCCGCCGTATTCTGCGGTGCAAAAACTACCGCACCCGGAGATCCTCGCTGTGAAAATTCTCAGGGTCAGAGAGTCGCTTGCAATGATCCTATGGCCACGCATGTCCACATAAATGCCGCCACATGCGATAGGAATTAGATTTAAATAGGTTTATAATATTAGTATGGATTTTTTCCACAATAAACTTCGAAAAAAATTCTCCTGGTACTCAATCTGGCATAATCATCCAAGACATAGCCACGCCCATTGGCTTATTTTTGTTTTTACCCTGCTTTTTATCGGTTCACTGCTGTCTGTTCAGGTAATCGGTCTTTACCCTGAGAATATAAACCGGGCTTCCGCTCAAACAGGCACGATTCAGGTTGCTCCGATTCTAAGTTCTTGGTCTCCTCCCCAAACTGCAAACGGCTGGTGGGCTAAGCTGTCTCCCGACGGAAGATATGTTACTTACGGAAACTGGGGTGAGAATTGGGTTACTGATCTCCAGACCGGACAATCTTGGGACTTCAGCAATCCCGCTCAACTGGTTCCGGGCGGAAGATGTATCGCCGGATATTGGACGCTTCCGGATACGCTGACTTTCGTCTGCGAGGCCGGGCAAGATGCGGCCGGATATATGTTTCAAAGATACGAAGTGAAGGTTGGCACCTGGGTACCCGTCTTAACATCCGACGATCTTCACCTTGTCGCCGGAGGGTTTTTCGCAAAAGACGGTCACTGGGCCACCTATTGGCCGTTTCGGTTGGTAAAAGATAACAAGACATTAATAGGCAGCGTAGGTGGCAGCGCAAATCCCAACGATACCGGAGGAATAGGAGGGCTGACAGGCTCTTTAATGGCGACCGCATGTGACAACACGAATACAAGTTTTTGCATCTGGGACGGTGACACCCTTGCTTATTCATATCCGACCCAATTTGGATTTTACGATTTAAGAATTGGAGAAGGCAGTTATGTTGCCTATGGAGACAGATATAATCTTCAGGGTGTTTGTCTGTCTGATTGGCAGGAGATTAATTTAAAAGCAGGAGACCCTGCGGCTGCCGAGGGAATCCACGCAATATTCGGGGTTAATGGAAAGCCTTGGCTTGCTTCAGCCACGTGGAATGCCGGACCTATGTATCTTCTGCTCCGTCCCTGGGGAGAAAGAAAAAGCATTGTGGTTCAAGTAGATTCGGTTCATTCAAGCATCGTCCACAACAACGGCATTTTTACAATCGCTTACCACGACGATGTCGGACGCATGAAGGTTATTACCGTAGCTGATACTGCGCCAAGAAATGATTTGACCGGAGGGCTGAAAGATGAAACTTGCGGTGCGACAGCAACTATCCTACCCCCCGAATACTACGAACCGACGAGCTTCAATCCTTCCAATCAACCTTTTGGTGCGACACAGACTCTCCCCAATCCCCCGGCTGCCATGCCCCTG
>Ga0209542_10001215_pt1 | contig 61230 bp, 68 predicted proteins | sample RifCSPhighO2_01_FD_184028 | JGI IMG/M metagenome (GOLD analysis project Ga0209542, IMG submission 184028) | Soil microbial communities from Rifle, Colorado - Rifle CSP2_plank highO2_0.1 (SPAdes) (version 2) | ecosystem: Environmental > Terrestrial > Deep subsurface > Rock core/Sediment ...
ACTATCCTTTTTAAAACTTTTTGGAAGAATAAAAGATATACTATTTGCAAATTGACAACATTTTTTTATAAATTTTATTGCTAATGATGATTGACGACCAAATGGAGGATTACCAATAATATGAATATGATTAAAATGTGTTTTTAGTTTTGTATGATCAATTTGTAAAAAATCTTGTTTAATTATTTCATTATTTTCTGGTTCTAAATCATAAAATTTATAATTTTGTGATAATCTTTTAATATATTCTATAAATGCTCCATTACCAGCACTTGGTTCAATAATCAAATCATTTTCTGATATATTAATATATTTTTTAACTAATTTAATACATTGTTCAACAACACTTTGTTTTGTATAAAATTTATCAATTATATTTCTATTTAATCCTTTTTCCTGTTTTATTATATTATTATTTTCATTCATTTTATTATAATATATATATTAGTATTATTATATATTTAATTCATTTTTTTACATAAAAATAAAATGATAATATATATTAATATGTATTTAACTGAACAATATTTTTTAGAATATGAAAAATATAATAAACAATATAAGAATCCTATTGTATTATTACAAGTTGGTTCTTTTTTTGAAATGTATAGTACAAATGATAAAGGACCAAATTTAAATGAATTATCAAAAATAACAAATTTAACAAAAACAAGAAAAAATAAATCAATTAGTGAAATTTCAATAACTAATCCAAATATGATTGGTTTTCCATGTGTTGCACTTATTAAATATGTTGAAATTTTAATAAATAATAATTATATTGTTATTGTACTTGATCAACAAAATAGTTCAAATAAAATTAATAGATGTATTAATACAATTTATACTAAATCAACATTTATTGAAAATATGAATAATTCTACTAATTATTTAATGTGTATTTATTTAACAACTAATAAACAACGTAATAATCAAATATTATATTCTTGTGGAATATCATTATATGATATTTCAATTAATAAATTATCTGTATATGAATGTTATTCATCTATTATAAATGAAAATTATACTATTAATGAAATTAATAGATGTATAACTAATTTTAATCCAACTGAAATTATATTATATACAAATGAAGATTTTAAATGTGATGATATTATTTTTGATAATATAATTATTTATAAAAATATTGATCCTAAATATTTAAAATTATCATATCAACAAACATTTTTACAAACAATTTATCCATTTGAAAACTCATTTATATCAATATTTGAACAATTAGATTTAGAAAAATCACCATTAATAATTGTATCTTTATTATTATTAATTGATTATATTTATGATAAAAATTTAATAAAAAATATAGCAAACCCACAATTTATTGAACAACAAGATAATATGATATTAGAAAATAATGCAATTATTCAATTAAATATTTTTGAAAATAAACAAGATAATATTAAAACAAAATATAAATGTCTATTTGATATAATCAATCAAACTTCAACATCACTTGGTGAAAGATATCTAAAACAAATATTAATTTCACCATCAATAAATAAAAAATATTTGAATGATATTTATGATACAACTGAATATATATTAGAAAATGATATAAATTTACATGATTTAAATAATATTAAAGATATAGAAAAATTACATAGAAAAATAGAGTTAAATAATATAAAACCAAATGAATTATGTTTATTATTAACAAGTTATGAATATATATGTAAAATATTAATTAAAACTGAATTTATTGATTTAATAAAAGAAAAATTTGGTTTATTAATTGATAAACAAGTATTAAATGATTGTATTACTGAAATTAAAAGATTATTTAATTTAGATGAATTAATAAAATATTATAATTATGATTTTAAAACAAATATTTATAATAATAATATACATAATGAAATTGATAATATTACTACCAAAATATTAGATGAAACTAAATATATTAATGATATTAAATCCGAATTAAATAGTTTAATTATTTCATCAGATGTTAAACAATTAATTAAAGTTAATTATACTATAAAAGATGGTTATTATTTAAGTTTATCTAACTTAAAAGCTGGAATTTTAAAAAATAAATTAAATATTAATCCTATTATACTTGTAAATAATAATTCTATTGATACAACTAAATTCACATTTAATATAACTGGTAAAATAACAAAAATATTTCTAAATTTAACTAAAAATAATGATGAATATGATATATTAATAAAAAAATATTATTTAAATGATATAAATAATATATATATAAAATATGATAAATTATTTAAACAATGCAATTCATTTATAGCATTTGTTGATTATTTAAATTGTAATTCAAAATTGAAAATTATGTATAATTATAATAAACCAATTATTGTTAATAAAGAATTTGGATATGTTAATGCAATGAAATTAAGACATCCAATTATTGAAAGAATTATTGATCATCCATATATACCACATGATATTGAATTAGGAAATACATTAAAAGGAATGTTAATATATGGATTAAATTCTGCTGGTAAATCATCTCTTATGAAACAATTGGGAATTTCAATTATATTGGCTCAAAGTGGTTTATATGTACCTGCAGAAAAATTTGAATTTAGTCCATATAAATCATTATATACACGTATAACAGGTCAAGATGATATTTTTAAAGGACACTCATCTTTTGCAGTTGAAATGATTGAATTAAATAATATTATACAAAATGCAAATGAATTTTCTTTAATTATTGGTGATGAAATTTGTAGATCAACCGAAAATATATCAGCAAATGCAATTGTCGCTTCAACAATTATATTATTAGAACAAAAAAAAGCAAGTTTTATGTTTGCTACACATTTACATGATTTAATGTCATTAGATGAAATTAAAAATTTAAATATGGTTAAATCATTTCATATTCAAGTTAAATGTGTTAATAATATATTAGAATATAATAGAAAATTATTAGATGGTCCAGGCGAACCTATTTATGGAATAAATGTTGCCAATTTTATAATTAAAAATAAAGAATTTATAACTAAAGCAAATGATATTAAACATAAATTATTAAAAGATTATGACACTTTACTATCTGGTAAAACATCACGCTATAACTCACAATTATATATACATAAATGTAATATATGTGGTTTAGAAGATAAACAAACTCATATTTCTATGCTTGAAACACATCATATACATCAACAAAAAGATTCTATAAATGGTTTTAATGATCATATTAAAAAAAATGATTTGGCTAATCTAATTGTATTATGTACATCTTGTCATGATAAAATACATTCTGGTGAATTAATAATACAAAATTATAAATTTACAAGTAATGGTCGTGTTATTCAATAACTTTCCGTGTTTCTTTAACAACATCACGATAATTATACAAAACTAATTCTATATCTTCTTGATATTCATCAAACATACTTCTATTCATGCCACCATTTAACCTATTTGCATACACAAATTCCCCATTATCATTAATTGTTTTTAATAATGTTATTATTTCTTTATTTGCTTTATCTGTTAAATTATCTTTATATTCCTTATACCATGCTGTTATGTGTGGAATATTGTTTTTTTGTAATTTAGTAAATATTTCATCCTTATTACAAATTTCCCAAATTTCACCAGTGTATACTACTATTTTCTTTCGTTGTAAATCAGATATATATAAATTATGATTTTCAGGATGTTTAATATCATAATGTTTAGCAATTATTAAATTTTTCATACATTTATATCCATTATTTAAAATTTCTATTTGTTTTTTTATATCTTCTAAATAATCTATATTTTCTTTTCCAAATGGTGATATAGTTATATAATTATTTGTTGTATTATTTATAATATTTGTATTATTAATTATTGTTCCATTGTTAATATTAATGTCCTCTTTATTTGATTTATGATTTGTTTTAATATGTTTATTATAAATATATTTATTAATATATTGTTTATTACATATTTTACAGGTATAATATATATTTTCATTACATGAAACATTTCTATTTAAATGTCTTTGTAATGTTTGTAAAGAGAAAAAACTTTTATTACATTGTCTACACTTAATTTCGTCTTTAATACAAGGATTTGTTCTATTTAAATGTCTTTCATAATTGTGTTTTAATATAAATTCTTTTTTACATAATTCACATTTATATATCATATATATTTATATATTAAAATATTCTTTTATATTCATTTTAGTAGTAATTATTAATAAAAGTATTCAAAATCTTAGCAATTATTGATGAAATTTAACTAAAAAAGTATAACATATAACTAATATAGAGTAAGTAATGGTAATAGTAAAAATAAATTTGTGTGATTTGAAATAATAATTAGTAAAACTAATTCTAAAAAAATAAATTTTTAAAAAGTATCAAATAAGTTTTAGTTAAAGTATTCAAAATAATAGTAATTATTAATAAAAGTATTCAAAATCTTAGTAATTATTGATGAAATTTAACTAAAAAAGTATAATATATAACTAATATAGAGTAAGTAATGGTAATAGTAAAAATAAAATTGTGTGATTTGAAATAATAATTAGTAAAACTAATTCTAAAAAAATAAATTTTTAAAAAGTACCAAATAAGTTTTAGTTAAATTATTTAAAAAATCAGATTTTATTAATTAAAGTATTCAAAATAATAGTAATTATTAATAAAAGTATTCAAAATAATAGTAATTATTAATAAAAGTATTCAAAATGTTAGTAATTATTGATGATATATAACTAAAAAGTATAACATATAACTAATATAGAGTAAGTAATGGTAATAGTAAAAATAAAATTGTGTGATTTGAAATAATAATTAGTAAAACTAATTCTAAAAAAATAAATTTTAAAAAAGTACCAAATAAGTTTTAGTTATAAAAAATTGAAAACTACAATATATTGAAATTTATATATGAATTATATTAACTCTCCATCACCAAACTATTGCTTCATCAAGTTTCAACATTTTTACAATGGCACTTTCATACAAACAACCAAAACAACAACGACAACAACGTAAAATACATAATGAATTTGAATCACATATTATTATTATTGAAAAACCAATTAATTATGATATCACATATACAATATCAAAAGAAGAAGAAGAACGTATTACTTTAATGCAAATATATAACAAGGAATTTGATAAACTTAAACATGATTTTAAGATTTATGCAAATATTTATCAAAAACTTGATAAACGACCAGAATTACGTCAAAAAATGTATAAAATCCATTGCGGACATGAATCTGATCCATATACATCTACATTAGGATTTTTATGTCCTGATGTATTTAATTTAATTTGTTCGTATGTAACATGTATTTGTGGATTAAGTTATTATGGTGATATAATAAATATATTATTATCAACTGTGAAAAATTGTTATCAATTTGATATTTTCACAATTGAAAATATCAAGAATACATTTTGTATGTGTATAGAAACACATATACCTACTCAGATATATTGGAATTTAAATTTTGATATTAAATTATTAAAACAATGGCAATTTAAAAAATGTTATGAATCATTATGTGAAAGTAATGGTAATATATTTATTAACAATAATAAGTATAAAACAAAATTAAAAAAAATGATAATTTAATTTATACAAATAGTAACATAATACTAGTACTTAATATGATTGAATTCTTTAATGGAAAATCAAATGACATCATTAATCCTTGTCTTGAATTAAAATATAAACCTGATCCATTTCAAAATTATGCATTTAATAAAATTGAAGAAGGACATGATATATTTGTTTCAGTTCCAACATCATCAGGAAAAACAATTATAGGCATATATGGAATTGCAAATACAATTAAAAAACATAATAAAAGAGCAATTTATACAACACCAATTAAAACATTATCAAATGAAAAATATAATGAATTTAAAAATGAATTTGATAGTGTAGGAATTATAACTGGTGATAATAAAATAAATGTTGATGCACAATGTTTAATAATGACAGCAGAAATATTAAGAAATTTATTATATACAAATATAGAATTTATCCAATCAATTGGATGTGTTGTAATTGATGAAATTCATTTTATGAATGATTTGGAACGTGGTTCAGTGTGGGAAGAAACTTTAATAATGTTAAATAAAAATATACAATTAATTATGTTATCTGCAACTATAAATGAACCAGTATTATTTTGTAATTGGATAACAAAAATTAGAGGTAATAAATTAGCATTAATAGAATTACATAAAAGAATAATTCCATTAAATCATTATATATTTGTTAATAATCAATTAATATTATTTTTTAATAATGAAACATTTTTATTTGATAATATAATGAATTGTAAAGAAAAATATAATGAAATTAAAAAACAAAAAAAACAACCAAATTCAATAAAAAAATTAATTAATTATTTAAAAAATGAACAAACTATTATATTTTCATTTTCTCGTAATAAATGTGAAGAATATGCTTTACAAGTTCAAACATCATTAATAACTTATATTGAACGTGAAGAAATAAATATATATTATAATAAATATTTTAAAGATAACCTTTATGAAACAAATGAACAATTTATTATGTTAAAAAAATTAATATATGATGGAATTGCATTTCATCATTCTGGTGTATTAGCAATTTTAAGAGAATTTATAGAAATTTTATTTAAAAAAAGTTTAATTAAAATGTTGTTTGCAACTGAAACTTTTGCAATTGGTGTAAATACACCAACAAAAAATGTTGTATTTACTAATTTATACAAATATATTAATGGAACATATACATTATTAACACCAAGTGAATATAAACAAATCAGTGGACGAGCTGGAAGACGAGGAATAGATACAACTGGTACAGTAATAATTTTACCATTAAATGACTTTCCAGATGTAAATGATTTACGAATATTAACACAAGGTAAAATTGCATCAATAAAATCAACATTTGATATTACATATCAATTTTGTTTAAAACATTTAAATGATGGAAATATATTTATTATTAATTCATTATTTAATAATATTACAAATGATAATATACCATATTTTGATTATACATATACAAAATGTTTAGAATTTTTAACAAAATTAAATTATATTGAAAATAATCAATTAACTATTAAAGGTATTATTGCTAGTAAAATAAATGAATGTGATCCTTTATTATTAACTGAATTATTAACAAATAATATTTTTGATGATATGGATATACATGAAATAATTGCACTTGTTTCAATATTTACTGAACCATGTAATTATATTGAATTTCAAAATATGCCTATATTTAATGATAAAATAGATCAAATAACTAAAATAATTAATACAATTTATGATTTAGAATTACAAATATTTAATAATAATATTACATATTATAATCTTAATTATGAATATTTTAAAATTTGTTTAGATTGGACAAAAAATTCATCACTTATTTATGTTAATCAAGTTGAAGTTTTTATTGGCGATTTTGTTAAAAAAATGATTAAAATTCATAACATAATTGAAGATATTAAATATTTATGTGAAATTTTACATAAAAATGAATTAATCCAAAAATTAACATTAAGTGTTGGATTAATTTTAAAAGGAATTGTTAATATAAATAGTATTTATTTATTATAAAAATATTTATACAAAAGTATAATATGTATATGCAATTTTACAATAATCTTTTGGTGTCAATTTAAATAAATTTTCGGTATTTATAATTATAATACCTAAACAAATTGAATTTAAACATATATAATGATAAACAGAATTTCCATATATATCTTTAGCATTTAAATCTGCGAGATAACCTTTTAAAATATAAAATAGATCTTCAAATTTATTTTCACAAGCAATCATAATAGGAGTTTTTAATTTATTATTAGGTAAATTTATAATACTTTGATATTTTTTAAGGACTAATGGTAATATTTCAGAATTATTTGAATAACATAATTGATGTATTAATGTATTTCCATCATTATTTTGAATTGTATAATCAAATTGATAATTTAAAAATACATTTAATAATTTAGGATTATATTTAGCATGATATAAAATTGGCGTATTCTTATCATCATCTGGTTGATTTATTAATTCTGGTTTTAATTTCATAATAATAGCAATTAATTCCTCATATTTTTTATTAGGTTTAATTTTATGTAAAATATTTTGATTATTTATAAATCTTATATTTAATATTTCATTATTCTGTTCATATAAATAATAAAATGATTTACTTGAACCATTTTCTAAAATTGTTTCTATATTATTTATACCATATGTAATATTAAATGTAAATTTATTATTTACAATTATATTTAAATCATCAATAGTGAATATAATATAATATATTAAATATTTATCAATTAAATTATTTTCTAATAAAGGTTGTATTAAACATGGTGAATATTTTATAATTAAATTAACAATTTCTTTATCTATTTTTTTATTAATATTTATTAAATATCTCATTAATTCATTAATATCATTTGTTTTAATTAAATATTCAAACATATATAAATTAATTTCATTTATTGAATTAATAATTATTTTTTTATCTGTTAATATTTTGTATAATTCTATATCTATATCATACAATTTTTTATATGATGCATATAAATATGCTGGTCTTATACATTTTTTACTATTCATAACTATAATCATTTGTTTTAATTTCATTTTTAAGATAACATTATCTTCATTGATATATTTATCAATACAATATTCAATACATGTTTTATTATTATGTATTTTTAATAATATTTCATCATTTAAATCATCTATATTTATTTTATCTATAATTGTAAATATTGATGTATCTTTTACAGGTAAATTATATAAATTGAATGGATCATATATAATATTAAATACTGGATCTTTAATTGTTACTGATGATGAATATTCTTTATATTTCATAATAAACATACTACTTGCATAATATTTTTTGTTTATTAATCCAACACGTTTTGTATAATCATGTTTCATTAAAATATGTGCTGGTGATATATGTATAAGTTGTGATAAAATATATGTTTTATTATTTGTAAACAATTCAAAACATGAATTTGTTTTAGTATATTTTGTTAAATCAAAAACTAAATCAAGTTTTACATTTCCAAATACATAAATATATAAATCAGATTTAACATTTTCTGAATTTAAACCATTTATAATACTATTACGTATTAATGAACCTGTTATAACAATATTATTTATATAGTCATTATTAATAAATAATTCATCTAATGTAAATAATTGTAAATTAGGACATATATTTATATTTAATTCTATTAAATTAACAAATGGATCTTTTATTAATGAAACTTCATATTTTGAAGATGAAAATGTTTTTTGAATTGTATCTTCATAATTTTTTATATGATTTATATTTCCTGATTTTATTAATTCTAATGCATTCATTAAATTAATATTATATTTAATATTTTAACATTAAACGATAAAAAAATGAAAAATATATAAACTATTAAATATTAATATACTATAATATAATATGATAAAACCACCTATTAAATATATTGGTGGAAAAACACAAATATTAGATGAAATATTATCTAAATTTCCGAAAGAAATTGATAATTATCATGAACTTTTTTTAGGAGGTGGTAGTGTATTACTTGGATTATTATGTTATATAAATGATAATAAAATTAAAATTAAAAATAATATTTATGCATATGATATTAATGAACATATCATTAACATGTACAAACATATACAAACAAATCCAATACAATTATATACTGAACTTCAAATACTAATAGAAGACTATAAATTATTTAATAATGAAGAATATTATTATATGATACGAGAAAAATTTAATAATATAAAAGATATAAATACAATTGAAACAAGTGCAATATTTATATTTTTAAATAAAACATGTTTTCGTGGAATGTATCGTATTGGTCCAAATGGATTTAATGTTCCATTTGGTAATTATAAAAATCCCGAAATAATTAATAAAGAACATTTATTAAATATTAGTAAATTAATTCAAAATGTTATTTTTAATGTTTGTGATTTTACAATATCAATTCAACATATAAAAAAAAATGATTTTGTATATTTAGATCCACCATATTATCCAGAAACTAAAACAAGTTTTACTAAATATACAAAAACAGATTTTAAAAATCATGATGAATTATTTTCATTATGTTTAAATATGAAAAACAAATGGATGATGAGTAATTCTGATGTTGAATATGTAAAACAAAAATTTAATAAATATAAAATAATAATAATTGTATGTCGTCGTACAATTAATAGTAAAAACCCAAATAGTAAAACAAATGAATTAATTATACAAAATTATTAATATAATCTATTATTTTATTTAAATAATCTTTTTCAAAATAATATTCAATATTATATTCTTTAAATATTTTTTTCCATATTTGATATTTAGGATGTTTGTCAAATTTATATTTAAACCATTCACTTAAACAAAATATATATTCTATTGTTACATTATTTAATTTATCTTTGAAAAATTCACTATATTCTAATTTCATTCCAATATAATTTAATAACTTATCTTCAACACTTCCATTTCCATTCTGGTATTTTTTTTCAATTATTATAATTGTAAATTTGTTATTATCATTTATTATAAATGCGGTATCTGGTATTCTAAATGGTTTAATTTTATATTTATTAAAAAATAATTTAAATCCTCCTTGTTTTACATATGTAATTATTTTATTATCTATTATTTTTTCATAATAATTATGTTTACTTTTTTCAAATATTTTTTTATTATATCCATCATTAATTAATAATTGTTCACAATTTGTATTATCTTCAAATGATTTTCCATTTAATGTTGTATTTGCACCTCCAGCACCAATACCTCTTGATAAATTTGAGCAATAGTTATTACCTTTATTTATTGAACTCATAATATTATTTATTATATTTTATTTTATTATATTATTATTTCATTTTTTGATATATTAAACAAATAATAAATCCATATTTTTTTGTCTATATATAATTGAATTTAATGATTTATATAATAAATTTAATTGATGTATTATTTCATCATATGAAGGTTTCTCTTTCATTCTTATTGTTTTCAAATATTTATTTTGTTTATTTGATGATAATTGAATAAGAGCAATAAATTCAGGCATACTATCACCTATTGAAATGATATTTAAATGTTTTTTACTTGATTTAATATTATTATATATATTATTAAATGTTTTTACTTTAGACAACATATAATTATTTGAAGTTGTTTCTAATCTTGAATATCTAATTGGTATTTTATTTATTTCAATAATATATTTTGTCTTTGGTAACACTTGTAATACTTTATTATACCAAATTGGAAGACAATTACTAACAATTATAACATATCCTAGTTTTATAGAAGTATATAATAAATTATAAATTATATTATCTAATTGAGTAAAATCAAATATTTCTAAATTATTATTTTTTAAAACCCATGTTGTTGGAAAAATACTATCATCTAAATCATATATTATAATAGTATTCATATTATATATATTAATATAAAAAATGAAAAATAAAATAATTAAATAATATTATAGTTATTATATTAATATGACTAATATTCTTTTAATATTTACAGATGGATCATGTTCTAAAACACATTGTGGTATAGGAATCTTTTTTCCTAATAATGAATATAAAAATGTTTCACAAAAGTTTCCATTAGAAAATCCAACTAATCAACGAGCTGAATTATATGCTATATATGAAGCATTAAATATAATTAAAAATGATAAATATGATAAGGTAATAATATATAGTGATTCTGTATATAGTATAAATTCTGTAACAAAATGGATTATAAACTGGAAACAAAATAATTGGAAAACTGCTAATAAACAAGATGTTAAAAATAAAGATATAATAATCAAAATAGATGAATTAATAAAACCAAATATAGAATTTAAACATATTAAAGCACATACAAATTTACAAGATTATTTTTCATTATGTAATGATAAAGCAGATAAATTAGCAAAATGCGAAAAATAAAGTTAATAAAATTAATTTATAAATATATATGAAATTATCAAATAGTATTAAACAACAAATAATTAATCAAAATATATCAGAATCAAAACTTGGTATGTATAGTCAAATAAATAAATATGAACCAATAAAATTATATTTTAATGATAAACAAAATGTACCACCTATTAATAATATATGTAGTGTTGAAGTAATCAATAAACATAATTTAGAAGTTCTTGAAGATATATCTAAACAAGGTGAAGTTAATCCAAATGTTGTTATAATAAATGTTGTTGGAAAAGATTTTACAGCAACAAATTTTGAACTTTGTCCTGATATTAGAGATGAATTAATAAATTTAAGAACAACATTTAATACTACAATTCATGGAACTGAAATTGATGATACTAATTTTCCCTTACAAAATAATGAATGTGTATATACAAAATTAGTATCTTTAATTAGACCTAAAACATTAGAACGATTATATTCATATAATGAATTAATTAGTTTTGCAATGATTACATCATCACCAATTATACCTATACAAGAAACAATGACAAGAATAGAATTCTTACAAACTTGTTCAACAATAGAATGTATTTTTCAAACCGCAATTAGTGCTTCTCATAAAATTATAATTTTACCACCATTTGGTTATTATGATAAAAATTTACCTAATTATATAATAAAAATATATAATTATTGTATATTTAAATATGGTCATCTATTTGACAAAATAATAATAGCTATTCCTGAAGATTTACCAAATGATTTATTTATGTTTTATCAAAAAAATATTATAAATCCTTATAATCTTGTTAAATCAATTGATCAAACTCAAAATAAATCATTAATTTTAGAAAATATTAAACCTATCAAACAAAATAATACTTTTAATATTGATAATCTTACACAAGAACAATTACTCTATTTAAAATCAATTATAAATAATATCCAATAAATTGTATTCATTTGTTTTATTCTTAGTTTAATATTTCCATTCGTTACATTAGATTTTTCAACTTTCTTTCTAATTAATTCCATAAATTCTAATGTTTCACCTAAATTATATTTGTTAAATACACTATTATATAAAATAATTTGATTTTTTTTTATTTTGAACCGACATTGTGTTGTTTCATCACATTTTATCCATTTTGGATCATCAATATAATATCCACCAACAATTCCTTGATATTTTGTTAATAATTCTGTTATATAATTACATAATACTTCAATATTACTAATTTTTTCAACTGGTTCACCATATATTAAATCATATGTTAATAATTGTTTATTGATATTATAATCAGATAATATATCTAATTTATTAGTTGATAAACTATCAATTTTATTAAATAATTTTGTATAATCCATATAATTATATATTTATTTTAATTATAGAAGGATATTCGTATACTACTAATTTACTTGGTACTTTTTTTTTTATATTAATATATTCAGTCATTAATTTTGTTATATCAAAATTTGTTTTTTTACTATATTCTTTTAATTTAAATTCTTGACATTGAATATGCAAGTATGCCCATTTTTTATTATACTCATTCTCTGTTTTATCTTTACAAATGTCTTCTTTGACATTTTGAAAAGTATCAATTATTGTTTTTAATTGTTGTTTTCTTGTTACATCTGTTGTTTCATTATATTCTAATATAAATCTCTGTGATTTATTTTCTTTAATAATATTGTTAATATCTGTTTCAATATCCATATATTAATTATATTATGTTTTATCTTAATATAAATTAATATCATTTTTTAGTTTTTAATGATGTCATCATTTTTGATGCAACTGATGATCCATTTCGTAAAGCTTGAGAAACCATTTTTTTTAATTCTTTATCTATTACTTTTTTAGTATTAGTTTTAATATTCTTCTTTTTTGTATTCATCTCAATGTAAATATTTTACATATTTAGTGCTATTATATTTCATTTTTTCTGGTTGTGTATAATAAGAATATATTAATCTACTTATTACTATAATATTAAAACTATATAAAATAGGAATACCCACTTTTGATAACATTATGGTATCTTATATTATTTAATAAAGTATATTAAAAAGAATTCATTTTTTATAATTAAAATACAATAACAATAATACTAACATTATCATCAGATTTATTATCATTAATTGCATGTTTTGCTAGACCTTCTGCTATGTTATCATTTATATTAAGTAATTGATTAGTATCTAAATTAAAATATTTACTTAAAATAAAATCTATAATATTTTGATTAACTAATAAGTTTTTATAATAAACACCATCACAAGTTAATATTAAAAATTTATCATTATTTAATTTGTAATCATATATGTCTGGTATACATGATATATATTTATTATCAAAATCACAGAAACTTTTTGAAAGTGATAAATCTTTAATTCTATAATCAAATCCATCCCATTTAATTTCTTTTTCTCCTCCTAATTTTTTAATTCTATTATATTCTAAAGGTGAATTTGCTTTATGGTCTAAACTTAATTGAACTGCAATATTATCTTTATTACAAATTATTGCTCTTGAATCACCCGTATTAATAATTTTAAATATATTATCATATTGTAAAACAGTTAAACAAGTAGAACCACTTTCTTTACATTTATCAAAATATTTTTCTTTTAAAAGTAAATTAAATTGTTCATATATTTTTATAATATTACTATTTGTTAATGGATGTTTTAAATTTTTATCCATAAACACATTATGCATATTTTTAGCAAGATAAGAACTAACAAATAAACCATCATCACCATGTCCATCTAGTATTTGCCAAAAATTCATTTTATATTTTGTTGTATCTTCATTATTTAAATTCATTATACATACATGTGAATCTTGGTTTTCTTCACGTTTTCCAATTAAAGAACTAATATACACATGAACCATTATATAATAAGTAAATAATTTATTTTTGTGTAATTAAATCATCATAAATTGTACTAATTGGTTTATTTGCCAATTTTTCTTTAGTAAATTCTCCAAGATTTAGTTTATATTGATTATAATTATCAACTGCATCTGGATCTTCATTAGCATTATTTTTATTAAAATTATTTCTAGCACTAAATACTTCAATTTGATAATCTTCAATTTGATCTCTATTTAATTTAACTTTTTCATCTTTTATAAATCGTTTATTTTTTTGAATAACATATTTCTCTAAATAGTCATCAAATTCTGGTGTATTTCTATGTAAATTCCAAAATGATTCTGTCCGAGTTTTCATTATGTAAATTATTATTAGAGTTATTACCAATACAACTATTCCAATTATCATTCTATATTATATATTAAGATTCTTATTTTTTTTATCACAATTATATATAATGAATGAAAATTATAATGATATAATGTTTAGAATAAATTTTTTATATGATATCATAAATAATAATGATATTCATTACATATATAAACCAATTGTAAAAACACAAATAACTTTATTAGATATTAAAAATAATAATATTAATATTGATAAAGTATTATATGGTGAATTATTATTTAAACAAAATAATAAATATTATATTAAAAATGATAAATGTTTAATTTGTATTGGTAAATATTCTGATACTATGAATAATAATAATTTATCAAATCCTATTTTATTTAATATTGCTTTGCATTATATATTTAGTGAATTTGTTATTAATGATAAATTTAATCATATATTATTGCCTATAATTTTCAAAGATATAACAAAAGAAGATTTAACAAAATTTGATATTCATTATAAAGATGGATATATATTTGTTATGCAATATATAGATGGATTAACATCATTAAGACAATTTTTAAAGAATGATGAATTAAATGAAGACCAATGGATGAATATTATATTTCAAGTATTATATATTTTATATAAATTAAATGATAAATATAATACATTCATACATAATAATTTAACATTAGATAACATATTTATTGAACCTAATAATAAAAAAAATGTGTATACAATTGATAATAAAAATTATATATTTAAAAATGAAGATTACATTATTAAACTAACTAATTTTGAAAATAGTTATTTATCTGGTTATATAAATTTAAATGTAAATAAAACTAATTTGTATATTGATGTAATCACTTTTTTTAATGAAATTAAAAATATAGAAAAGGTTCAAAATATAAATGTAGATAATTTATTACCAAATGAAATAATACATAAATATTTTAATAAATATTTACAAAAAAATATTGAAGGTGGAGAAGAATTATCTTCAATATTTGATGAAGAAATGAAAATTAAAGATGATATATATTCATCAAATACAGATAATAATATTGGATATAATAATTTAGCAAAAATATATAATATAAATTCTCATTCTAAATATATGTCAAATAAACGTATGAAAATACCAAAATTTTCTGATTCATCATCAATAGCATATATAGCAGAAAAACAAATTAATAATAATGATCTTGGATTATACGGAAAACAAAATGGAAATAAATCAATGGTAAAAAATGAATATAAAGAAGTAGATGATGATACTTCTGAAGTATATTCACTAAAATCACAAACACCTTCACAATTTAATCCATTAGCATTAGCACCATATAATGGAAATGGACAAAATACTATGCAACAATTTAATCCATTATCACAACAAATGCCTCAACAATTTAATCCATTATCTCAACAAATGCCTCAACAATTTAATCAAATGCCTCAACAATTTAATCAAATGCCTCAACAATTTAATCAAATGCCTCAACAATTTAATCAAATGCCTCAACAATTTAATCAAATGCCTCAACAATTTAATCAAATGCCTCAACAATTACCAATGCAACCACAAGTAATAAATGGATTAGGAAATAATTATGGATATGGTGGTGGATTAGAAACAAAAAATGAGGTACAAACTGGAAGTGGAACATCTAAGTATTGTTTTATGAAAAATGGAAAACTAATTCAAAATAATGAAGCTGGATTTTTTTTTTAAATAATAATTTAACTGGAGGATTACGAAATATTCAAAAAGGTGGAAATGAAGAGGTAACTAAACCAACTATAAAAATACCAGATTATAAACAAATTGATCCAACTATTCCAGAAGATCAAAAAAAAATAGCAATGAAAAAAATGTTTGAATTTCCAAAATATAAAGATGAAAAACAACCAAGTGTTAATTTACAAATTTATCAACCTGATACTATGGCACAACAACAAGCAAAAACACTTGGTCAATATGCATCTTATTTACCAACTTATGTAGAACAAGCTATGCCCTCTGTAATTAAACCAACGATTTATAATTTAAATATTGGTGGTCCATCTGCTGATTATACAAAATTATCAAAAATATATGAAGGTATTTTACCAGAACAACCATTAATTGATTCAAGATATACATTAAATGGACGAAATATAATTAGTTCTTATTTATTTAAAGTATTATTTAATAATACTAATGGTCAACAAATTAGTTTGAAAGCTAATAATTATGAATCATTAATGAGTTATATAAAATTTAGAACATTAAATCCATATTTACAAAAATTAACAAATAATGATTTTATATTATATCGTTCTTGTTATCCAATTCGGCAAGATGCACAAAAAGGAGTAACTATATGTGCAAAAGAATCAACAAGTATAAATGTAAGAATATATGGATTACAACAACCATTTGATTATAATGGAACTACACAAGCAAATACTGAATTAAAATTATATGAAAAAATAAATCAAAATATATTATTACAATTAATATATCCAAATTTTGTAAAAATACATGGATATTTTACATGTAATGATTCAGGTATAACATTTCCATCTGGAAAACAACAAAATGATGCATTAATTTTATTAACAGAATCACCAGCATATACATTGACAGAATTTAATAGTATTCTAGCATCACAAAGTGGAAATGTTGTCACAATTCATTCAATATCTTATCATCCTGATATAATAAAAAATGCATTAATGTTTCAATTATGTGTTGGATTAAAAATAATTGAAGATAATAATTTTGATTATTATATAGATGAAACTAATATATTTGTTACAGATTCAAATATGTCAAGTATAGAAAAAGTACAACCACAAAAATATTGGAAATATATAGTAAATGGGTTTGAATATTATATACAAAATAATGGATATAATTTAATGTTAGATAGAAGTTATGATATTAATACACAAGTTAAACACGATAATATAGGTTTATTAAAAAATATTATAACTACTAATAATAAAAATATGCAAACTCCATTAGATTTAAATAAACTAGATAAAATTTTAAATAAAACAATATATCAATTATTTTATAAATTTTTAAATAATAAAGTTGGTAAAGAATTAAATCAAAATGAAATTAAAAATGTCAAAACATCGGGAATTGTGACATTTAAGAGTGGTGAAATAATTGTATATGAAATTGCAAATAATGTATATAAATTTGGAATAAATATAGGTAAACAAAATAATACATATGATATTATCACAGATATTACAAAACAAAATATAGTTATAGAACAAATTAATACAATTTATAAATATCTTGATATTATACCATATGAAACACCAACAAATGAATTATTAAAAGATAACGATATGCTTGAAATATATATTATTTAATTAAAGTATAAAATAACATTATACATTCTTGTTTAATTTTATTTGCTTCATCTTCATTTTTCAAATCAATTGTATTTAATGAACGAAGTGAATTACCAGAAAAAATATACCATTTATTTTTATTATAAACAATTGAATAAAATTGTTTATTACCATTATATGAATAACATATAATAGAATGTATTTGATACCATGTATTATTAGGAAATTTTATATATTTATTTATATCTACTTGTAAATGATTTTGCTCTTTTTTTAAAAAAAATGGAATAAAATATGCTTCTTTTATAAATGTAAAATTATTATATTGATTAATCCATTTATATAACTCATTCTTAATTGATGTTATATCAGTAATTATAAAATTAATATATTTAATTTGTTTTAATTCATTTTTACTTGAAAAAATAATATCATTATTATTAAAATTTGTATTAATAAATAAATAATATTCTAATGGATTATGTAAATCTGTTATATTATTATTCTGAAATCCACATAAATATGAAAAATTACGAATCTTATTTAATAATTCTGATGTTACTATCTTATTTGTTCGTATATAATATACAAATATATTTATTAACTCTTGTAAATATAAATTTTTCTCATCTATTGGATAATTCGTTAATATCACTTGTATATATGATGGTGAATTAAACATTGCAACAAATAATGAATCAATATATGATGTATTATATCCATCTTCAATTATATAATTATTCATTAATATATATACTTATTATATGTTTATATTCTGTTATCCACTTAAATAATACATTATATTTTGTAAATTTGCTAATTTATTACATTCAATTTTATATGTTGTTAATATATTATCAAATTTTGTATAATCATATTTATCTATAAAATTAATAGCAACACCACGTTTACCATATCGCCCACTACGTCCAATACGATGCATATATATATCTGGTTTCATAGGAATTTCATAATTAATAATAACACCAACTTTTTGAATATCAATCCCTCGTGCTATTATATCTGTTGCAATTATCATACGTACTTCCCCATTTCTAAATTCTAATAATGCTTTACATCTTTCAATATCTGACATATGAGAATGTATACAAACATAACTCATTGATATATTTATCTCCTTGATATAATCTACAATTTTGTAAATTGTATCAATTGTATTGACAAATATTATTGATTGACATATTGATAAATTCTTATATAAATCAAATAAAATATCTAATTTGTTATTAGTATTTACATCAACATAATAATTCTTTATTAATTTAACACTCAATTCATCATTTTTAATTAAATGTTTACTCGGTTTGTTTAATAATCCTTCACCTATTATCTCATCAATATTCTTCGGATATGTCGCTGAAAATAAACATGTTTGTATATTTTGTGGCAATTTTGATATAATTTTATATATAATATCAAAAAAATTATCTTCTAATAATATATCCGCTTCATCTAATATTATTATTTTTAATTTTTCATAAATTAATTTATTACGTGTCATTAAATCATATAATCTACCAGGTGTTCCTATCAAAATATGACTTGAAATTGCTTCTGTTAAATTTAAAAATACACTATTACATATATTTGTTTTTATATATGGTTGTTTCATCAAATCTGTTGGAATTATATTTATCATTGTATTACTTGAATCTCCTCCTATACATAATGAGGATTTAATTGGTAAATATTTACCTATTGTCATAATTACATATTGTATTTGTTGTGCTAATTCTTTTGTATTAGATATTATTATAATTTGTGGTATTTTCATATTTAAATCAAGTTTTGCAATTGCACCAATACAAAAAACACTAGATTTACCAGTTCCTGATGCTGATTGAATTAATAAATCTTTATTATTTATTAAATCTGGCAAAACTTTTTCTTGAATATGTGATAATTCCTCAAATCCATATTCATATATACCCATTAATAATTTATCATTATTATTTAATATACTATCAAAATTCATATATATATATATTATTAAATTCTCTTATATCATTTCTTAAATAAACAATATAATTTGTTCCCAATTTTTTTATTTTTAGGTATTATAATTCTTTTAATATTACTTGTAATATCTATTTTAGGTTCTAATTTTATTTTTTTTGATGTATAAACTAATTTTTTTATTGATTCTTGTTTATTTAATTTTTCTTTTAATATAGTTGTTGATATATTTGGTGTACGTGGTAAATATAATACTGGACATGATACCCAATCAAATTTATTCTTCCAATCATCTCCCATAATTAAAATATCTGCATCGTGTTCTTTAATATATTGATCTTTTAATTCTAATTTATCTTCTGGAAAAATACTATCAATATAATCTAATTTTTTAATATTATTATAAATTGTATTATAATTTTGAATCGTTTTTTTTCCTTTTGCTATATTTAATTGATCTGTTGAAATTCCAACAATTAATTTATATCCATATGTTTTAGCACGTTTAAATATATTTATATGTCCTATATGTAATAAATCATATGTTCCAAAAGTTATAACATTTATTAATTTAAATTTAGGTTTATGTATATATATCATATCATTATGATTATAATAATTAAATGTTTCTTTTAATTTAAATTTAACTTCATCAACATAATTCAAATATGTTGCTAACATTTTAGTATTTTCAAATAAATATAATATAATTTTAATATTTGGATAATAATATTTTATACTTTGTAAATGCTTAATAAATTTTAATGATAATACAAATATTATACCAATATTATTCTTACTTATATATTTCATAATTTCATATATTGAATTGTATCCAATATCTAATTTCATTGTTTTCTCTGGTTTATAATTAGGATTTATATATATTATCTTTTTGACATTCTCTTTTGCATTTTCAATTAATCTATAAAAATATTGATATGTATCTTCCCATGGTCCATTTATTATACCACTCGGTTTATGCCTAATATGTAATATACATTTATTAAATATATCACCATATTCTAATTGTACATCTTTTTCAACTTCATTAAAAAATGGTAATTTTATTCCATCAAACATTTTATATGATTTTGGTTCAACAAATTGTTTTGGCACATTTTTACGATTATATAATCCACCTCCATATTCCTTTTTAACATTTGCATTTTTTAAAATATTCTTAACATAATGAGAAAAAAATATATCACATTGAAAATAACTTTTTATTTTATTTTTTTTTAAATCTTGTGAGTTTAAATCATTCTTTTGAGATATAATAGCAAGTCCAAAACTTGTTTTTAATACATCAAATTCATTTAATTTTAAAAATGGTATAATTGTTAAATATAATTTAGTAACATCCTGAATAAATACAATAATATCATAATCATCACACCATGGAATATTCCGACCATTTCGTAAATAACCAATTGATGAACCAGCAAATACAAAATAATTTAATTTAAATTTATCTAAAATTTTAAAAAATACTTGTGCACGATCATGTATAAACTCATTATATGTAGTAAGACGACTATTTATTATTCCACTACAAGGAAAATATTGTAAATTTTCTAATTTATCATAATAACAATCTTTAAATATATTTTCACATTGTTTAATTTGTGTTTCATCTATTTTTTTTTCTTTAACTGATAATATATCAGATTCAAACTCATCATATATATTTATATCTAAATTTGAACTATTTGAACTAGAATCTGATGTTAATAATAATAAATCAAGTGGAATTATATTTTTTTCCATTATATAATACATTAACAGGTAAATAATTAAGAAAAAATACGTAAATATAAAATATATAATATTATATATGATATATGAATATGATATATTTGATAATAAAAATATAAAAATAAAATGTTTCAAAATTATTAATTATTTAAAAAAATTACAATCTGATATAATTACTGATAAATATTTTTATCAAAAATTATGTCAACATATGTTTTATTTAGAATACTTTTATAAATGTATTGAAATTATGAAATATGTTAATTTAACTGATGATTTAATTGAAATTAATATAAATATTGATGAATATTGTGAAGAATTATTTAGTAATAAAGATTTATTGACTAAATTATCAAATTGTTATAATAATATAACTAATATTGAAATCAAAATAATTGTTGATAAAATTTTATTAAAATCAAAAAAATTTTTTAATAAAAAAACTATTATTGATAAAGAAACTAAATTAATAACCAATTTATCAAAAAAATTTATTGTTAATAATAAGCATGTTACAAAAAGTAATTTTATTTCTATATTGTCATCACTACATAATAAAGAAGATAGAATATTATTTGAAAAAGAATATTGTTCACAAATATATGCTTTTTTACCAGATTTTATTGATATATTTAAATTAAAATATGAATATGCTAATGAAAATGGATTTGATACATATTTTGATTATATGACTGAAAAAATACCTGATATAAATGATAATATACCACAATTAATAGATTATATTATCAATAATACAAAATGTGATAATGAAATTAATAAAATAAAAACAAAATTAAATGTTGAATCATTAGATTTAACTGATATAATTTATTATTATTCAAATTTAACTCATAAAAAAAAATTTTCATTAAATGAAACACTCAAAAATATAATGTATGTATTTAATGAATTTTTTGGAATTACATTTAAAAAAATTCATTATGAACATATGTTATGGAATGATAATATTCAAACATATATTTTAACTGATAAAGATAATGAAATACTCGGAATTGTACATTTTGATTTTACTTCTAAAAAATTATTACCTAGTTTTTTTCATATTAATCAACATTATATAGATATTAATAAAAATGAATATCATTCTAGAATGTGTTTATTGTTTAATAGTCCTAATACTAATGATAAAACATTAACATATAATGATGTTGTCTATATATTTAAAGAATTCGGTTATATTTTAAAACATATAACATATAAATCTGAATATGGTTTATGTTTTAAACATAATGAATTAGATGGATTAATTCCATGTATTATGGAATATATAGCATGGAATAATAAAATTATGAAATTGTTTTGTTCAGAAAATTTAGCACAATTCAGATTTAATAATAATACTTTAATGTTACGATTAAAATGTATATATATATTATTTGATTATACATTACATAAATCACATCCAACTAATAAAATACATGATATATATATTACAATTTTTAAAGATATTTTACCTGATATTAATATAAAATTTATACATCCTAATATTCTAATAAATGAATTAAATACAAATGCTTGTTTTCAATATTCATTATTATTACTTGAAATTTTCGGATATTCATTATCTGAATCAATTATTGATGGAAATGGCACTAATTTTATTAATGATGTATTAAGTAAACCTCAATTATTACTTAAAGAACTTATAACAAAATATATTAAACATTTGAATATTGATATTTTAGGTCAATTTACTAAATATATAAATAAATAATATAATGAACCCACAAGTTTTAATTGATGGTCCTGTTTCTGCATATAGATTGGAAAACAAAAGTATGAATAAAGTTGTATATTTATTTGGTGATCAACATTCAGAATTAACATCTGAAAATAATTGTAAATCTGATATATCAATTGATATACAACAATATATACATAATATTATACTAAATAATCCTACTATTCAATATGATATATTTATTGAACAAGGAAGTCTAGAATTTAAGAAAGATATTGTAAATACAGATTATAATCTTCATACAAATGATACACTAACAAATACAATAAAATATTTTGAAAAACTAAAAAATTTAAATTTACATAATTTTAGATTACATTATATTGATATTAGATGGTCATTATTGATACCAATAGATCCCATAATAGACAAAATATCTATTACAACTAAAATATTTGATCGTATATATTTTTTACCATTTTATAAAAAAGTTTCTATAAATTTATATATATATTATATTATATTTTTTTTAACATATATAGATTATCTTAAAAGTACTATCAATAAAAAAATTAATAAACAAGAAAATATAGAAGAATTAACATTTGAACATTTTAAAAGTAATGATAAACAAATATTTATTACATCACTTAATAAATATTTTAATATATTTGGAATAGTTAGTGATGATAATAAAAAATATTCTTTATTTTTAGAACAAACTAATATTCAACAATATTTATTCCATATTCAAAAATATTTATATAAATTAATATCAAATGAAACAATTCATATAATAGAACATCTAATTAATAATATCAATGATGTTTATGTTAAAATACATAGATATTATTATAATCTATTATTAGATATTGGAAAAATAATACAATTTGAAGATTTAAATAATTATTCAACAATACAATTTTATAAAATAAAAAGTATATCTGACATAATATTAAAAAATTTAATGCAAAGTTATGAAATTGATAAAGATATAACTATATTTTTTGCATATTTTGTAGATATATATACTATATATAGATTACAAAAACAATATATTAAAAATTGTATAATATATGCTGGTAATGCACATATAACAAATATTGTAAATGAATTAGTAACAACATATAATTATACAGAAACACATACAAATGGATTAATACATATTGTTGGATATAATTATCCTCAAGTTGGATATAATGGACATAAAAAATGTGTTGATTTAACAAATTTCCCAAAAGATTTTACATAAATAATTGTTTATTATTATAATATATGGATCAAGTGATATTTAAACAAATTAATGGTACAAAAAAAATAATAAATGTTATCTTAACTGAACCAATTGAAAAATATATAAATATTATAAAAACTGAATTAAATCTTAGAAGTAATAATATTAAATTATTATATTGTGGTCAAATATTAGATCAAACTAAAACATTCAAATCATATAAAATAAAAAAAGATGATACAATCATTATATTTCAAAATGTACGTAATGAAGATTTATTGGAAGTATCTGATTTACCATCTAATGAACGAGAAGAAGATCCAAATATTGATAATATATTTAGAATCACTATTAGACCAACTAGATCTATACCATATAATATTTTAGTAGAAATGTTACCAAATATTATATTTAATATTATTAATTTGGATAATATTAGAATTAGATTAACAAATAACAGAGAATTAGAAACAGAATTATACAGAATAAATTATAATCAAATTATAGATAATAATTTATTAACAAGAAGAGAAATATTAACAGAAACCGATAGAGAAAATATACAATCAATTATGACAATTATAAATGAATCTAATGAAGAAAATGTTATTAGAAGATATATTGAAAATAATAGAGATATTGTTGATACAATTAATAATTTTTTTTCATAGATTTTGGTATATATGTTAATTCATTAGTTTTCATATAATGAAATTGTTCACACATAATATTATTATCACTAGTTGTATAATAAATATGTTTAATATTTATATTTGATTTTTCTAACATATGCAAACAATGATAACAAGGGCGTGATTCACCAATCATACCTGATTTGCTTACCCTTATAACCAATATATCAATACATTTAGGTTTGTTTTTTGCATATTTTAATTTATTTAAACCATCAATTTCAGCATGTGTTGTTTTAATATTATAATATGGTGTATAATTATTGCAACCAAATGCGACCTTTTTCTAACCAATGTCCAAACTTACCAGTTTTGAAATAAACAGAATAATGTTTAGTTGAATTTTGATCTATATGTAAATCTAAAATAGGATTAATAATTTGTTCAAATTTATCAATAGATATAACCTTTGGATTACTCATTTTTAGGTAATATAATAATATATGATTAGTAATCTATAAATAAATCATTTTTTATATAATATTATATCATATCTACCAATTGATTTTTTTAATGAATATATATATCTTGTATTGTTAATATCTCTATAAAATAGTATATCATATGAATCAATATAAAATATTTTACCATATAATGGTTTCATTTCTTCATAATCTATATATTTTTGAGAAGTTGGTATATATACAACATGTATTTCATCATTATTATTTAATTTTTCATGTTTCGTAATATTATATTTTATTGTATTTTCTATAATTTCATATTTTGGTAACGTTTCAATATATAAACGTAATACATATTCAAATCTATCATTATTAATTACTCTTGATTTTATTATATAATTGGTTTCAGCTTCAAAAAATGAAAGTAATTCTTGTTTGTCATCATCTGACAAATAATATTGAAATTCAATATTCATCTTTAGTTGATTTATAAAGTATATACTTTTTAAATTATTATAATTTCATTTTTTTATATTATGTATAATATATATGAATAATTGGACACATGACGAAGATAAAGATTTATTAACTAATTTACATAATAATATATCAATTGATAATATAGCAACAAAATTAAATAAAAGTGTTAAAGATGTGAACTTACATTTAGGTTTTATAATAAATAATGCAATTAATAATGGAAAAACATTAACAATATTATCTAAAAAATTAAATTTAGATGAAAATATTTTAATTGAATTAAAACATAATTATGATACAAATATACAACAACCAAAAGAAATTAATTTTAATCAACCTAATGAAGATGAATCAATTAAAACAGATAAGAAAAATAAAACAAATAAAACAGATAAAAAAGATAAAACTATTAAATATTCTAAAAATGAATTGCAAATAATATTAGATAAAATAAAAGATGAAAATGAAATTCTTGAAGAAATTATTAAAAATAAAGAATATCATAAACGAATACAAGAAATGATTAAAGAAGGTAATTTAAATGAAAATGTGTTTAAAATAGTTAATATGTTAAATTTATAATTATATATGATAGCATTGATTACTGGAATAACTGGTCAAGATGGTTCTTATTTAACTGAATTATTATTAGAAAAAAATTATATTGTTTGGGGAATAATTCGTAGATCATCTACACTTAATACATCTAGAATTGAACATTTATTAGATAAAATAAATTTAAGATATGGTGATTTATGTGATTCAGTTAGTTTATATAATATATTACATGAAATTAATCAATTATATACTTTTGATACACTTGAAATTTATAATTTAGGTGCTCAAAGTCATGTTAAAGTATCTTTTGAATTACCAATTTATACTTGTCAAGTTGATGCATTAGGTACCTTACATTTATTAGAAGCAATCCGTACTTGTGGTTTTACTAATAAAATTAAATTATATCAAGCATCAACTTCAGAATTATATGGTAAAGTATTAGAAATTCCACAAAATGAAAAAACACCTTTTAATCCACGTTCTCCTTATGCTATTGCAAAATTATATAGTTATTGGATAACAAAAAATTATAGAGAATCTTATAATATGTTTATTTGTAATGGTATTCTATTTAATCATGAAAGTCCTAGACGTGGTCATAATTTTATTACAAAAAAAATTACATTGGGTTTAGCAAAAATATTAACAAATAAAGAACAATTTTTAAAAATTGGTAATCTTGATGCTAAACGTGATTGGGGTCATGCAAAAGAATATGTATATGGAATGTGGTTAATGTTACAACAATCTAAACCAGATGATTATGTATTAGCAACTGGTAAAAATCATAGTGTTCGTGAATTTATTGAATGTGCATTTAAATATAAAAATATTAATATCAAATGGAAAGGTAATGGAATACATGAAATTGGTTATGACGAATCAACCAATAAAGAATTAATAAAAATAGATCCTAAATATTTTCGTCCAACTGAAGTTGATGAATTATTAGGTAATTCAACAAAAGCACATTTAGAATTAGGTTGGAATTCTAAATGCACATTTGAAGAATTAGTACATGAAATGGTTGATTATGATTGTTAAAAAACTGATATCATAATTATATTAATACCTACATAATAAATATATTAATTACATACAACAAATGGGAAAATATCTGAATTATGACAAATTAGTACAAAATTATATGAAAAATCCATTATTAAATTCTAAATTAATTGTTAAAGCATATTATAATGGATTCTATTATGTATGTCCCAATCCAAAAGATATAGTAACTTGTGAATTATTAAATCATCAATATAATGAAGGTTATTATATTTCATATCAATCATTTCCAATATCTGAAGAGTATTATAATGATAAAACTAATTGGAATCCTTAATACTTTCTAAAAAATGTAATAATATCATAAAGCACATTACAATCCATTTTATTATATTTAATAATATTATCTATTATATTATTATTTTCTTTATTATTATAATAATTAATTGCTTCTATCATTGCATATAATCCATTTGATATTTCACAATCTTCATATGATGATGTTATTAAATGTAAATTAAATAATGCTTTTGACACATCTTTTAATTTAAATGTTAATGAACCTTTAATACAAATAGGTTCATTCATAAATATTTTACACATATCTATCCAACAATAATTAGAATTTATCCATTTATTACTATGTCTCATATTAACATGTTTAAAATTGGTAATCTCTGCATTTCCCCAATGAAATAATCTAGGAATATATTCTAAACATGATTTATCATTAATAAAATTAATAAATTCATCAAATATTTGCTCTTCATCTTCAAAAGACAATTCATTCACAGAAAAATTCTTATATTTAAATTCATCATTCTCATAATACCCAACACCAATCATAAATACAAAATCTGAACAATATTTATAAGTTGATAATGTTGTAATCGGATTTAAAAATAATTCATTTATTGTTTCAAAATCTACATAAAAATCATTCGGACTCGTTTTCCTCCAATAATAATCATTATTCTTTATCTTTACTGGTAAAATCTTCTGTTTAGATTTATTCACCTCTATTATTTTATCAACTATATCAGCATAATGTTCTCCATTTATATCTAATTGAAGACTTGTACAATTATGATTTCTCCATGAATAAATATTTCTTTGATGTGCCGATACTCTTTGTTTATGTCCTATATAACTAATTAATGTTAAATCATTTATAGATTCACATATATTTTTTTTGAATTCATACCATTCTATATCACATTTATTTTTCATATTTGGATACATTTCTGAAATAGTTGGTTTAAATATATTCCATTTATGTCCATTATAATTTAAATTATTTATCCATAATAATGCTTTTTCAACTTTAGATATAATATCATGATCCCATGAATTATAATCAACTATTCCTGCTAATTCAAAACAATCAAATCCTTTTTGTGGATTATTTTTACTATCTATTTCCCATGATTTACATAATATATATGTCTGATTTGAATAATACCCTTGTATATTCCCTAATGCAAGATTATATAATGCCAATTGCCCTTTATATGCTGGAAATCTATCATTATTACGTATAAATCTCCCATTACTACATAAATTCATATTTGTCCATTTAATATCAATTACACAATAATGAATCTCTACATATTCTGTTATTACTTTTCTATTAAAAATAAAATTAATCCAATCTGATCGGACAATAATATCAAATATACCTTGTGTATTATTTTGTGAATTAATTAATACACCTGTACATATAATCGGAATTTTATCTTTAATTGCTTGTTTTGTTTCATTAAAATTATCTTGATTAATACTATTATGATTTAATATTATAATATTATCTGGAAAACGTGCTTGTAACTTATTTATAACACATTTCTCAAATATATTTCCATTTGTTTTTAATAAATTCTTATAATTTGTTATTATTTTATTTGTTGGTACATGTACTTTAATATGTTTATTTAACCAATCAATAACTGGATCATTTAATAAATAATTTGATATATCTGTTATATTAATAAATGTTGTTTGTGGATATTTATATTTAATTTGATTTAATTTATCCCAATGTGTTAAATTAAATTCTAATCTCGGTTTTTTTTTTAATGGTTGCATATATTTTATATATAATAATATATTTATATATATTATATGGAACCAATTTGTGAAAATCGTAAATGTATTAATATTTGCTTTAAAAATACAATAACTGGATTATATGAAAATGTATGTTCATCAAATTGCTATAAAGAATATCAAATTGATATTAATAGAACAGAACCACCAGTTATAAATGAATGTGCAATTTGTAAATGTAATTGTATTGATACTATATATTGTGGTGATATTTGTGCACGACTTTTAAATACTTTGCCTTTAATTAGACAAAAATTTAGATGTGCATATTGTGGTTCTCCACATAAATGTGGAAGTACAATTATATGTACAAATCATGAATGTGGTTGTGTTACTAAAGAATTTATATATTGGTTTAATAAAAGTGAATATTGTGCACAATATAATATTGGTGATGATTTTATTGTTACACATCCAATTCTTGGAGATATTAATCTTAATTTTGAAACATCAATATTTAAATTAAAACCACATTCTTTATAAAAAATGATATTTATATCTATTATATCATCATTTTTAAATTTTATTATTATGAATATACCATCAAATATTAGTTTAAATGATATATTTGATATGAATTTTATATGTACTTATTCAGGACATTCTAAAATACAACTAATTTATAAAAATATTTATCATAATAATACTATAATTAATTCTGGAAAAACATCAACATCATCAGCAGATTAACATAATATATTAATTTATATAAATAGATTATCTATATAATTAATATGAATGAAATAGATAGAGATATAAATGAAGAATATGTTAATTTTAAATTAAAATTAGAAATCTCAAAAATGGTAACAGTTGATAAAATTTTTACAAAAAAATGGCTGTTTGTAGTTGATGAAGTATTATTTTTACGAACTATGAAAAGCATTAAAGAAAAAAAATTAAAATATCATGGATTTCATACAATAAATGATACTGAAAAAATACAAATAAAAAAATGGATGATGAAATATATGACAACTTATGTTAATCCAACAAATCATCCATTAATCAATAATGAAGAAATTGTAAATAAATTTATTGATATGATAAATAATAAAGATAATTATGTAAACTATGATAAAACTAATATTAGTGTAAAAGTAAATAGAATGTTTTTATTTTATAAAGATTTACAATTTAAATTAGATAATAGAATAAAAAATTTAATGAATAAAACTAATCCAAAATATCTTCTTAGATCATTATTACGATATTTAGGTGTGGGTATTAGTGGTCATCATTGTAGTTTACCAACTAATGTATATAAATATTTATATAATACATGGAATATTAGAGTTGAAGGGTATTCTTCACCATTAAATTCAAAATTAATGGATATGAAAGATACCTTTTTTTGTACATTGTTTAAAGATACTGATCAACAATTTGGTAGTATTGGTCCTTTCACATGGAAAAAAATTGTTAAATATCAACATTTAAATTGGTCTATCAATCCACCATATATTGAAAAAATTTTAAAAATTATGTATATGAATGTTATAAAAGCATTTGAATATATTACAAGAAAAGATTTTTTATTAATTATATTAATTCCAAAATGGGAAGATAATGAAATATATATTAATTTAAAAGAAAATAAATCTGGTTTAGTTATTCATACTTTTTCACCAGCAATTGGTCAACATTATATGAATTGTAATGGAAGAACTGTTATGATGCAAGGTGTTGTAAATAGTATGTTTTTTTTATCAAGAAATAAAACTTTAGTAAACAACGATCAAATTGATAAATTAATAAAAATATGGTCAACTTATGAAAATGATTTTTTTAATCAATCAAATTTTACATATCCATTTATTTTACTTAAGTAAATATTTATTTTAAATTATGTATTATATAAAATATAATGACTGATACTAAAATAATAAATTCACGATGTATATGTAAAAAAGGTTTACCATGGATTAATTTAAAAGTTGTAATGATATTACCATGTGAACATTTAATACATCAAGAATGTTTAAATAAAGATATAAAAAATAATAAATATATTTGTCCAATTTGTTCTAAAAAAATATTTAAAATAATTGATCATAAATATTATAGACATGATCATAAATATTTTCAACAATGTATTGATATTTTATCAGTTACTAATTTTGATAATTCAACATCAATTAATATGATTGAAGTTACAAAAAATTTACCATTATTCTTAAACATTTTATGTAATATTCCATTAGATAGCGGAATACAACATGGTGAAAATATTTGTTCAAAAATTTTTAATATGAATAATATTAAAATAAATGTATATGGTTTTAATAAATTAAAAAATATAAATAAAAAAGTATATATCTCTAATCATACATGTTATTTAGATTTTATAATATTATTTTATATTTTAAAAACAGGATTTGTATCATCTAGTGCAATTTTAGATAATGTAATTAGTAAAAATTTATTAAATATCATACAATGTATGATAATAAAAAGAGGAAATACTAAAAATACAGTTCAACAAATGAAAGACTATGTTGATAAACATAATTCAATTTGTTTATTTCCAGAAGGAATGATGACTAATCCAAATACTTTAATTGAATTTAGAACTGGTGCATTCTATATTGGTTATCCTATTATACCAATTGTTATTAAATATAAAAATGTTATTTCAGCAATGGATATTTCTAATTTTATATTAAAAATAGCATCTTATCAAATAGAAGAAGTTGATGTATTTATATTAGATCCATATTATCCACCATTTGATCATAAAAAAATTAGATTAGAAATGGCAAAAACTGGAAATTTATTGTTATCACGTGTATCTAATCGTGATTTACATGATTAATCATCTTCATCATGTTTAACATAATCTATACTCTTATCACTTATATATGGTGACGAAATTTCTTCTAATTCTTCTACTTCATCTGAATATTCTATTACTTCATCTTCATATTTCCATTCAAACTTTTCTATTTCCTCCTCTTCGTCATAATAAAATACTTTTATTTTCTTTCTTTTATTTTTAGTAGTCTGAACTATTTTACTATTATCTGTATAACTTTCTTTATCATGTTGTTTTACTTTGTCTAAATTATTCCAAATATTATTATATTCTGTAATAATATCTTGTTTTACTAATATTGGAAATTGCTTTGTTGAATTAACATTTGTTTTCTCTTGTATAACTTGTTTAGGTATATAATATCGTTCATTATAAAAATCTCTCGGTTTGTATTCTCTCGGTTTGTTAAATTCTATCGGTTTGTATTCTTTAGGATTATTATATTTTTTAGGTTTATATTCTTCTTGTTTGATTTGCTCATTTTGTTTTAAATGAGGAGGTGTATAATGATGATTAAATGTTGCATTTGGTGGAGTATAATATTCTTCTTTTTGTTGTTTAATTTCTTTCGGTTTTTCATTATTTTTTTGTTTATATTTATTTTTATTTAAATTATCTTTAATTAATGATAATAATATATTTGCATTTTTTGAATTTTTATTAAATATAATTAATGCTTTCTTAACATATATAATAAATTTATCAATATCATTAATATTTTTTTCATTAATTTCATTAATATTTAATTCAATTTTATTTAAAACATTCTGTAAATTTAAATAATTTTTACTATTTTTATCACACTTTTGTAATTGTTCTGTTATTAACATTTTATCTTTTATTAATTTTTCTATATTTATATTTTTCTCTTCCCGAAATCCTTCATGTTTATATTGAATAATTTTTTTTAAAAATTGTCCCATATTCTCATATCCATTAATATTAAAATCATCCCATATTTTTAATGATATATATTTATCTATTTCTTGTGGAATTTTATTTCTTTTATATTGCTTCGGAATATACTCTATTATTTTCTTATTTTGATATAATAATGCAATATGTTTTGCTATTTCATTTAATTGTTCAATTGCTGTTTTAGATTGTTTTGTTATAATAATTTGTTCTTGTTTAATTTGTTGTTTACTTTCTGATTCAGATTCAGATTTAGGTATATCAATATCATCCCAATTATATTCTAATACAATCTCTTCATCACAGAATTCAGTCATTTATATTAATTAAATCCATAATATAGTTTTATATATTATGAATGTAAAAATCATTTTTTTAAACTAACATATGATTGATTGCTGTAACACTCTTATCATCTGCCCATGGTCTTTCAATCTTATTTGGTAATAAAACAGGTGTAATATCATTAATTGTATTATACCAACGATATCTTGAAGCCCAATATGGACTAATTTCTTTACGATATAACCAATCATTATATGGCATTACTGCATATTTATAATATCCATTCGGTTGTGGATATGTTAAAGGCATAATATCTGGCATATAATGCTCTATATTACTAAAAGATTCACCACCTCCTCCATTTCCACCTCCTCCATTTCCACCTCCTCCATTTCCACCTCCTCCATTTCCACCTCCTCCATTTCCACCTCCTCCATTTCCACCATTTCCATTCTTTTTATTTTTCATTGGATATATAGTAAAATAAATAAAAACCATTAATATTGTTAATAAAATTATAAGTAATATAATATTATCCATTATATTATTATTATATATATTATAAATTAAATTTTGATAAATTATTTACTATTTTTATCAATTGTTATATTTTTTATATTAATTTATGTTCTGATTTATCCATATCATTAAATTTTTGATCAATTTTTATATTAAGTTGTGTATTATCATTATATAATTGATATGCTAATTGTGTATATTTAATTAATTTATAATTATCAGTTGAATATATATATTCTAAAATATTTTTAAATATTAAATATTGAATAAATTCATACCACCAATCATATGAATATGTTTTAAACGTAGTATATATATCATCAATAATATGTTTACTACCATAATTAGTTGTATAATTCATTAAAACTTTCATTAAAATTTGAAATTCATTCGTAAAATCACGTGTATATTCATATTTTACTAAACAATTATCACAATTATTACAAAAAAGTTTATCAAATGTTTCATCAAAATATGATACTATATATTGATGTCTACATGTTTTAATATTTATAAAATTTCTTATATCATTTGAACATTTTTTTTTATATTTCTTAAATTCTTCATCTGAATTCTTTTTATAAAATACATCATGTATAATAAAATCTTGATTTGACCAAAATAAATAACAATAACTTTGTAATCCATTTCGTCCAGCTCTTCCAATTTGTTGATAATAAGATTCAATATCTGGTGGACAATCATAATTTATAAGTACATCAATATCATTTATATTTATACCTAATGAAAATGCAATAGTAGATACTACACATTTTACTTCTCCAGATATAAATTTTTGTTGTATATCTGATTTTTCTTTTTGTGATTTTGATGCATAATATCCATAACATTCAATATTAAATGATTTAATTAATAATTCTATTTTATCAACATCTGCAATTCTCAAACAATATATTAATATTTTTTTATTAACATGTTTTAATAATATATTATTAAGTTGATTTGAAAATTTATCTTTCTTCTCTCTTTTAATAACTTCAATATATAAATTTGGACGATATAAATCCCCACGAATTATTTTAACATTTGTTAAATTTAATGATCTAAATATATCTTCACTTATTTTTTTCGTTGCTGTCGCAGTTAAACATAAAAATGGAATATTTGATAAAATTTGTTTAATAAATGTTAATTGTGCATATTCTGGTCTAAAATCATTCCCCCATGCTGATACACAATGACATTCATCAATCACTATTAATGCTAAATTAAGTTTACTTAATATATCTTTTGATGTTGTTATAAATTCTGGTGTTGTATATATTATTTTTGTTTCTTTTGTATTAATTAATTCATTTATATCATTACCTTTATTTTTATTATTACTATTTAAACATAAATTGGAAATATTCCATTTTGTTAATTGCTGTGATTGATCATCCATTAATGATAATAATGGTGATATGATTAATATATTTTGTTTTGTAATTAAATATATCATTATATAAATCATACTCTTACCAAATCCAGTTTGTAAAAGTCCTAATACATCTTGTTTCTCAAGTAATATTTTAATTATTTCAAATTGTTCTTTCTTTAATTCTTTAAGATTTGTATATTTACATAAAATTTCATTCATATCTTCTATTTTCATCTTATATACTAATATATAACCATTATTATATATCATATTTAATATTCATTTTTTATAAAAAATTGATTTTTTGAATATATTAATAATCGTATACTTTATTTTAGTAACTAACGCTAAAAAAGTTTCACTCTGTGAACTTTATTTGTTGACATGGAACGTGTCTGTGTCTACGCCCTTACAGGTGCCTGTAAGAATCCCAATTGCCCATTTGTTCACGATGAATGTCCGCGATTCTGGAAGCACTCAATGTGCATACATCAAGATAAGTGCACTTTCAAGTCCTGCTCATTTGCACATTGTGCTTACGTCATTGAACTCATCAAGAAAACGTGCAAGTGTACGCCAACTACTCCTTGCACTCTCTCACGCGAGGTCATGCGACAAATCATTGAAATGGAGTCGCAACATGCATTCCGGATTGAATTAGGTGTTTACTCACCGACAGCACAAGCAGTGTTGCCTCCGTCTCATCAGGAAGAATTGGAGAGTATTCTCTCCGAACGTGCTGAATGGATCAAGGATAAAAGTCAGATTTTACATCGTCTTTCATCCTTGCCACCAGAACGTGAATACACGCGGACATCGCTGGAAAAAAGGATCAGTTTGTTTGACAAGATGATCCTTGATCTTGACGAACAAGTTAAGTTGCTTTCTGCAAGTAACACAGAAGCAACTCCAGCGAAGTGCCGATGTGCTTCTTACAAATTGACTCAAGGTCAATTGAAGAAGTGTCAAGAACGCAACAAGGAAGCACATTCCAAGAAATCTCCTGCGTATCGGTCACCGCCTCCAGCATATCGGTCACCGCCTCCATGGTACCAACCACCGATGCCACCAACAGATCCCGGAATACTTGAAATCAAGTTTGGTGGCAGAGTTGTACACTTTCAACAGGTTCAACCACTATGAACCTTGAGAACTATTGCTATTTGCACTGCTTAATCACTATTTGTACTGCTTAATTTATATCCATGTTTCAATAAGATTCAGAAGTATATTTAATTATAATTTCTCCATTATATATATTATAAAATTCTGACTTTTTATTATATGATTTTATTAATTTATCAACTAATATTTTATCAATTAAATTTGTTGAATTTAAATTCTTTATTTGTTCTTTAAATTTTTTTTGTGTATTCTCTAACACTTCTACTATATATTTGTCAATATGATATCCTCCTATTTCATTTATATAATCTTTTTTCTCTAATATTTTTTTAAATGCTTTAGATTGACATATCACTAAATTATTATTATAATGTGTATTCATAAATAATATTATTTTAATCATCACATTCAATACCTCATTAAATGTTTTTTTTAAATTAAATCTTTTTAAATATCTATATATTAAATAATATTCACATGCTGATGCATAATTTACATTCATTCCTGGTATATATAATGCCATTTTATCACTATGACCCCATTTATATTGTTTATTCCTATCATGGACATTAAAATAATTTAATTGTGATTCATATTTTATATTATTATAATATGTCATTTTATATTTATTCTGTTCTTCTTTTGTATATAATTTTGCATCTTTATGATATTTAATTTTACTTACATATAAGCGTGTTTCTCCACTTCTTGTTGGTGAATATATTTGTAAATATAATTTGCCAAACAAATATAACATATCATCAAATTTAATATCTGTTTTATCTTCAATTATTGTATTTTTATTATAAAATTCATTTTTCACATATGAATTATCAATAAAATCAACTTCTTTTGGTGATTCTTTATAATAAAACATTCTAAATTTAAATAACATAAATTCTGAACTCATTGTTATTGCCCATCTCTGTTGTATTATCATATCATTATATATCACTTTTTGTCTTTTATATTCATCTTCATCTGTTAATCTAATATCTGATATATATACTATTTTTCGCCCATTTGCTATATTAAGTACTTCTGGTATTTTCTCATCCGAAAAAAATCCATCATTTCCTGTTTTTATTATCACATTCTTACTCTCTTTTATTTTAAATTCATTCGGATCATATAATAATAAATTTATCATTGGATAAAATTCTAATAATAAATTTAAATGTGATCCATCTGCAGCACCAACATATAATATTAAACATGTTGATAAATCTATATGCTGTGATATCAATTCTAAAAATTCAAATTCTGTATAAAATAATTTTAATTGTCCCCAATGACAATTATTTAATATTGATATATATTCATTTCTTAATTCTTCTAGTTCTTCTTTTGTTGCATTCTTATAAAATTTAAATTTTAATTGAGGATAATTATTATTTATTATTCTAAAAAACTTCATATATTATTAATATGATATTATTTATTTAAACTTTATTTTGCTTTTTTTATTTATTTATCTAAACGTTGTGTTATTTATAATTCTTTTTTTTATTATATTATTATATGTTATTTAATGATAAATATAAAATAATAAAAAAATTAGGTTCTGGTGCATTTGGTGATTTATATTGTATTCAAAATTCTAATAATGAATTCTTCGCTGCTAAAATTGAAAAACATACTTCAAATAAATTAAAACACGAATTTAAAATTTATTCCCATTTACATAAACATAATATTACTAGTATTCCATTAATTAAAAATTATATTGAAACACATGATTATAATATTCTAATTATGTCTATGTTAACATCTGATTTTGATAATTTATTTGAATTTAATAATAAATATTTCCCATTAGGTACAATTTTAAAATTTGGTATTGATGCTTTACTTATTTTAGAAAATATTCATAATTGTGGTATTATTCATCGTGATATTAAACCTAATAATTTCTTACTTGATACTAATAATAAATTACATTTAATCGATTTTGGTTTATCTAAATTTTATTTAAAAAATAATAAACATATTGAATATAAACAAAATAAATCTTTAGTTGGTACTATTAAATATACTAGTATAAATATTCATTTAGGTATTGAATCATCTCGTAGAGATGATCTTGAATCATTGGGTTATATTTTGATTTATTTTTTATTAGGTTCATTACCTTGGCAATTTGTTAAAAAAAAAGAAAATAAATATACTATTGTTAAAAATATTAAAATCCGTACTGATATTTCTAAATTATTATGTGATGATAAATATCAATGTTTTATAGAATTTATTAGATATGTTAGAGATCTTAAATTTGATGAAAATCCTAATTATAAATATTTAAGTGATTTATTGACTAGTACAGCAATTCAAGAATTATGTGATTTAAAATATGTGTTCAATTAATTAATCCATATTATAATTTATTATTATATATAATATGAACTTATTATCAGATTTCCCAAATAATTTAATAAATGATAAATCTATTGCATTTCTTGATAAAGCTTTTAATTCAGATGTCCAATTAGGTGGAACATCATTTTATAAAACATATATTGAACATAATATTATTATTATTATTATTATTATTATTATTATTATTGGTTTAATTGTTCGTTATTTATATGTTCATTCATATACTGAAAAACTTGAAAAACCTAAAAAAATAAAAAATAAACATAATAAAAATAATATTAATACTGAATTAGAACAATTAAAAATTTTAAATAACTTTGATAATGATGATCAAACAATTTAATGATATAAGTATTTTCTTTATATTAATTATATATGATTGAACCTATAAATAATAATTCAACTTATAAATCCCCAACACGTCGTTCTCCAATACAATTGAAATCTCCTATGCGTTCTCGTTCTCCTATACGAACTCCTCGCCCTTTTCGTTTAAATATAGAATCTTCTAATGAACCATATGGAACTCAAAATGATGAAATATTACAAGAACAAGATAATGAACGTATTAGTAATTATAAAATTAAACGTGATTTTATTAGAAATGAAATCATACCTTCTCTTATGAAAGAAATTCGTTCTATGATTTATTGGCGTCAAAAATGGAAAACTATATCCTCTATTTTATTTGCAATCACTTTCTTTATTGGTTCAACTATTACTATCTTAGGTTTTACTAATGATAATACTAATAAAGATAATCATATAAATAAATCTATCGGTTATTTAGGTATTTATTTATTAATTAATGATCGTTTAGCACATTATTGTATTTCTAAACATATTGAAAATAGTAAAAACATAACAAAATCTTTATTATCTATTGAAAATGGTCAAATGTATACTTTACATGATCATAAATAATATTTATAAAAATTGATATTTTGATTATTTTGACCTTTATTTATACTTATTATTAGCTACTCTCCTACATTACCATCTTCAGACCATTTCTCAATCATTATGCAGAAACAACAACAAAAACAAGATAAAGTATATTTTATTTGTATGCATTGGTTAAAAGGATGTTGCCCTAAAGGTGACTCTTGTAAATATTATCATGATTTTTTACATAATTGGAAAACCCAATTATGTGAAGATATACCTAAATGTAAGTATGGTGTATGGTGTAATCGTGCCCATACTCATGAAACAATTGATGCTGTAAATAAATTATATTTACAATCATCTGTTACAAAACAAGATATGTTAAATATTATACAAATTGAAAACAAATATATTACTAAAATATCATCTGAACCAACAATTAAACAATCACCTTTTTTAACACATTGTTCTCTAAATAAAACTTTTGCAAATGTTGTTCATCCTAAACAAAAAGAACCAACTCTTATTGAAATTAAACAAATTAAACAAACACTACAACAACAACTTAAACAAATAGAATTAGAAGAAAAATTATTTGACATTAAACAAAATCCTGAAAAAACATATAATTATATTAATGATTTATTAAATGAAATCAATACTTTAACAAAAAAATATAATGAGTTATCTAAACAATTTAATCAATTAAATAGTATAATTGAAGACTTACAGCATTAATTTATTTATAAAAAATTGATTTTTTAAATATATTAGAAATCATACACATTATTTAAGTAACTAACGCTAAAAAAGATTCAGTTTCTGATCTTTATTACAAGACTTTCAAGAATGGAAGCAACGAAGACAGTTTTATGTTCTCATTTCCTGAATGGAACCGACGAAGAGCATGGAAATTGCAAATTTGGGATAAAGTGTTCTTTTTTGCACGAAGCTCCGAAGGACTGGAAGTGTAAACAGTGCAAAAAGATGAACCAGTGCACACGCAGTTGGACGTGCAACAATGCACATACAAAAAGTGCATTGTATGCAGCAAAAGAATTCCGCGCACAATGCACCAAGACTTCATCTGCGAAGAACCGAACCGCAATTTTGCAGATCTTGGAACTTGATGGATTCACATCATTCGCACCATTTCCACAGAAAGAGAATGATGAAGAATGGGTTGATGAACCAACGAAAGTGACGTTGGGAGATTGTATCCCATTCAAGACTGCGACTTCAGCAAAGTGGCCAGAACCGAAACATCTGGACATTTCAGATGTGAAACATTCAGTACCAGGTTCAGTTCCAAAATATGAACCAGAAGTTTTAGGCAGAATGAGCGAAGAGGTTCCAGAAGACACCAAAGAAATTGCAAAGGTGCCACCAAATGATGAACGGCATTACATGCCACCACATGGACGAGGTGGACGAGGTGGCCGAGGTGGCCGTGGTGGACACATTGGACACGGAGAACAATCTGTTGAAGAACCAACGCGAGATCAACCAAATCTCTCAAACGATGAGCTTCTTACGCTTGTTCGTAAAAATGACATCCAAGATGTACGACGCAACCCAGAACAGGCGTATGACAGGATCAAAAAACTTGAAGAAGAACTCGCACGTTACAAGATCCTCATTGCAGGTTGGCCACAGCAACCAACTATTTAGATTTTCAAGCGGAGAGGGTGTTCACACCTGACTTGATTATCTACAACTTTGCCATAACACAGATAACACTTTATTTATATCAACATTCTGGAGAAAACCAAGAAACCAAAAAAAAACAAAAATAATATAATATTATATTATATGACTGATGGTTTATATACATTAATTTGGGGTGGTGATTTATGGAATACTTTACATAATATTTCTTTTAATTATCCTATATCCCCTTCTCCTGAAGATAAACAAAATTATAAAAACTTCTTTACTTCTTTAAGTTATGTTTTACCTTGTTGTTTATGCCGAACGTCATATATAAATTTTATAACTAATATAATTCCTTTAACAGATGATGTTCTTATTAATCGCGAATCTTTAACTAAATGGGTCTTTGATTTACATGAACTTATTAATAAAAAATTAGATATTACTTATGGTATCACTTTTCAAATGCTTAAAAATAAATATAATTATTTTATTACAACTTGTGATTTGACAGATGCTCAAAAAATAAATGCTTTTAAATTTTATTATAATAAAGATCCACCATTTGTATCCTATGAGTTGGCAAAACAATTTATTCCATATGGTAATTCTATTATGTCTGATTTTGAATCAACATTAACTTTAACATATTATTCAAGTTTAAATAGAGAATCTTATCCTGATGATTGGTTACATCGTAATCATAAATGTAATAAAATGATTAAATATATTCGTTCTAATTCTACATCATCAATTAAAAATAATAAATTAACTAAACCTGAATTATATCTTCTTAAATATATGTCTTCTACTCTTCCATTATCATCATTGCAATTATTAATAAAAAATGATTAATATATTATATTGAATGTTATAATATTTAGTTATTAACTTGCTACCAAAACTTACATTTTTTCATATGTCAAAATCTATTTTGATCGTATTCTATGATATCAATGGCGAATTGTGTAAAACAACTTGTAATATTCCTCAAAATAAATTATATATTTCATTCTTTATTGAACATTTTAAAAACAAAATATTACATAATCAAAAATTTACAATTATTCATAATACTATGTGTTGTCCTATAACACATGGTAGTGTTTTTCAAATTCCACCAAATGATCACTATTTAAAAATATTTGTTGAATAAAACAATCATTAGTTTTAATATAAAAATATATTAATATTTTATTTATATATGTCTAACATAATTTCAACATCTAATAAAAATATTTTTAAAAATACTACTAATTATAAATTAACTTTAACAGATATTACTAATATGCATAATAATTTTAATAATAATGATAAAAATAAAATTATACAAAATGCATTGTGTTTTGTTCCATTAGAAATACTTGCTGAAAATAGAAATTATACACAATCTTATGATACAATATTTAGTCATATTGTACATCCAATAATTAATGTAATAAATCAAGAACAAAGTGGTCATTGTTGGATATATGCATTTCTAAATGTTTTACGTCAAAAATTAATAATTAAATATAATTTACATCATAATTTTGAATTCTCTGAAACATATATTAATTTTTATGAAAAACTAGAAAAATGTAATTCAATATTGTCTTATTTTTTATCTAAAGATAATTTTGATGTATCTAATATGTATGACCTTAATATGTTACAACATCATTATGATGGTGGTTATGATGTTACTATTATTAATATTATTAAAAAATATGGTATAATTCCAAAATATATATATAAAGAAAGTATAAATACAAAATATACTTCTTATTTGCAAAATATTTTAAATGATAAAATAACAACTTTTATATATTATTTACTTAATGAAAAAAATTTAGAAAATAGAAAACTTATGAAAACTAAAATGATGAATGAAATTTATGAAATTTTATGTAAAATGTTGGGAACTCCTCCATTACCAACTAATTCTCTTGTTTGGAAATTTAATACAAAAGATAAAGATGATGAAAAAATAAATTTATTAGGACAAAAATTATTAATTCAACAAGAAGTTGGAACATTTTTTAAAGAAATTATTAAAGCATCAACTTCAAATAAACCTGTTCGTAAACGAAAATTAATTGATATAGATGATGAATCTGATAAATATACAATTCTAACTAATAAAGAAATAAAAGAATTTACACCTTTGACTTTCAGTTCAGATATTTTAAATATTGATTTAGATGATTATATTTTTTTAGGTCATGATCCAAGAAATGAATATTATAAATATTATATATCAACTGATAATGATATTGTTATTGAACATAAAAAACAATTTTTTAATGTTCCAATTGATGTATTAAGTAATATTTGTGTTGACTCTATTAAAGACAATAATTTAATATATTTTACTGCAAATGTTAATCATTTTTCTAATATTTTTAATGAATTATTTGATATTGATAGTATTAATAATGATATTCTTTTTGATTCAAATTTTAAACATTTATCAAAAGAAAATAAATTAAAGTATCTTAATAGTTATCCAAATCATGCTATGATTTTAGCAGGTGTTGATATTGAAAATGATCAAATTATAAAATGGAAAATTGGTAATTCTTGGGGCGAAATTCGTGATGTATCAGAAGGTAATCCATTAGATATCGCTGGTTACTTTACTATGTCTCATGATTGGTTCAAAGAATATGTATTCACTATTATTATTGAAAAAAAATATCTAAATGGTATATCTATGCGTAGATATGATCAAGAAATTAAAACTCCTATTATTCTTCCTTTACATGATATTATACTTTAATTCTTTTTTCTTGATTTTCTTGTTTTTTCTTCTGTTTGTTTTGGTTCTTCAACTTTATTTTCTTGTTCCCTATGTTGTGTATTTTTAATTAAAACATATTCAAATATTATTGGAAATTTTTTAAGTGTTTCTTCTATATTATTATTTATACTATCTGTAAAATAAATATTTATTTGTGCATTATTATGATCTTTGGGAAATGTCTCATTTATAAAATCACATGGATATTCATTTGTTAAATCATATACTCCTTTTGTTGATTCTAATGGTACAAATATACTATATCGTTTATCATTTATCACATTCAAATTATTATTGAATCCATCTATATTAATATACAAATATCCATTATATTTATTTGGAACTATTAGTTTATTAAATAATATATGTTCATATGCTCCAGCTAATGGTATCTCAAATTTTCTTGTTAATGATGTAAACTCAACTATACATTTTAACATATATTATATATCATATTATAATTCTACTTTTATAAACGAATACAAAAAATTGATTTCTTCTTATTTTATATATTTTATACTATTATATTACTTATTGATTATATGCCTCCAAAAATGAATATCCCTACATCAACTACTAAGTTTGATAAAAATATACAAATGGTTATTGATTATTTATTATCAGTTAATTTTATTGAACCAAATAAAGAAACTATTACTTATATTAGTTCATTTACTATACCAAAAAATTGATTTATTGAATATATTAAATATCGTATACTATATCAGAGTAACTAACGCTAAAAAAGTCTCACTCTGTGAACTTTATTATTGCACTTGCAACCGAAGCAATGGCAATATCTCAAGATGTCATGCGAGTTGTAGAAGAAATCCACCGACAAGATCAAGAAGCACTGGATGCTGAACGTATTCGTCAACGAAAAGAACGAGAAGCGTTCCTTGCAACCAACAATTCATTTGCTGGACACGAAGCACTCATTCGTGATTTGCTTGATCAAAATCAAGCACTCAAGAATGAAATTGAACGTACTCGGATACAAGCTTACAAAGAAGGATTCGCAAATGGCCAAGCAGATGCTCGGGCTCAAGTTCGCGAAGAATTTGACAAGGTCATCGCACACAGTTACAAAGATGGACATTATCAAGGTGTCCAAGATGGCCGTGCTGAAGCATTTGCAGAGATCTTCAATGATCGCCTGAATGGTAATCCAGATTACGTTCAGCGAATGAATCCAGGGGTATTTCAGTAGATTAGCAGATTAGCACTGCTTGTAATGTGCTCTTAACGATGGGGGGAATTTATTTATATCTGTTGCGGGAATGTAAAACAACACAAAAATTGATTTATTAATATTAAATATTATATATATATTTATTACTATAATTATTTATTATATGAATATAGATAATTTAGAATATATACAAAATTATATATCAAGTAATACTACATCAAATATATCAAAAACAAAACAAATAGGAGAAGTTTTCACTCCTTATAAAATTATTATTAAAATGTTAGAATCATTAGATAATATATATTTTGAAGAACATAAAACAAGTATTTTTTCTAATAAAGATCTTAAATGGTTTGATAATTCTTCTGGAATTGGCAATTTTATGATTGTAATTTATTATAAATTAAATATTGGATTGAAAAATATTATACTAAATGATATTTTACGAAAAAAATATATATTAGAAAATATGTTATATATGTCAGAATTAGACCAAATAAATGTTTCTAAATGTATTATATTGTTTAATCCTGAACATACATTTAAACTAAATATAACTTGTGGAGATAGTTTATCTTTAGATATTAAAAAAACTTGGAATATTAATAAATTTGATATCATTATTGGTAATCCACCATATCAAAAACAAAATAAAAAATCAAATAATGCAAGAGGAGGAATAAATAATAATCTTTATATTGAGTTTATAAAAAAAAGTATAGAATGTATACATGATAATGGTTATTTTGTATATATTCATCCTCAAAATTGGCGAAAAATTGGAAATAATATATTAACTAATTTATTATCATATAAATTAAAATTTTTAGCTTTAAATTATGGATCTAAATTATTTAAAAATGTATCAGTAAATACTGATTTTTATGTTTTACAAAAAACAAAAAATGATAATAAATTTTTAACTATTGTTGAATGTTACGATAAAAAAAATAATTTATATATGTGTAATATATTTAAAATTAATCATGTACATTTTATACCAAAATATTATTCAAATGAAATTCAATCAATTTTAAATAAAATTATGAATTATGGAGAATCTAGAATTTGCATAATTAATAGTTTCTGTCATAAAATACGATCACATGTTATTCATAAAGACAATAAAACTGATAAACATATTTATCAACTTTATAATACATCTGGTCATCCTTTTGATTATTTTAGTTCAAAAAAACATTATGATCAAGATAAAAAAAAAGTTATTTTAAGTTCTAGTGGTAAATTATCACCATTTTATGATAATGGTATATATGGAACTACTCAAGATTCAATGTATTTTATTGTAAATAATGATTTTGAAGGTCAACAATTAATTAATATACTTAATAGTAACTTATATAAATTTTTAATCAATATTTGTCAATGGGGTAATTTTAGAAATGAACAAAAATTATTTTCATATTTAAAATATCCACAAATTACAGATAAAATAATAGATAATAATTATATTTATACTTATTTTAATTTGACTGAAAATGAAATTTTATCTATAAAAATTGATTTATAATTGTATTTATATATCATTTATTATATTTATTATGGATACTCTTGGCAATTTTATAGAATCTTATGATAAAAAACAATGTAAAAAAGAAACATTATTAACTAAATATATTAAAAATAATGCACATCCAAATATATTATATATTGTAAAATTAGGTGGTGGTTCTAAATTAGGAAGTTTTTGTGAACAATTTAGTTTTCATAAGTTTAATATATTGACAAAACGATTAAAAAATAATACAGGATATGATGCTATTATTCAAATTAATAATATTAATATTAATATTGAAATAAAAACATCAACATTACATAAATCAAATGATTTTATGTGGCAACATATAGCTATAAAACATCTATGGAATATTTTATTATTAATTGGTATACATTATAATAAAATATTATTTTTTGGTATGACAAGAAAAATATTTGAAAAATTAGTAACTGATGAAAAAATTACAAATCAAGGAAATAAAAATAAAAATAGTGAACAAGGAATGTGGTTTAAATATTCTAATGTTATCAATGATTTAAAACTAATTGAAACAAATGAAGATTTATTACATTTATGTTCTCATTAATTTTATTTATACATTCATTATTACTTTAATACGTTCATTATTTATTGCAAATGTATATCCTATTATCACACCCATTAAATTAAATGCAATATCTGTTACTCGTCCATACCACCACGAATCCTCATTATCATTATTTTTTACATTTCCTGTTTCATCTGTATTTCCTATTAATGTTATTCGTCGTCCAAATATTTTAAGATTATGTGTACCTAAAAATGTTTCAATAAATTCCCAGATTATACCTAAAATTGTTATTAATAATAAATTATCTGGATATAAATATGCAATTATTGCAAAAAATAATAAATGTGAAACTGCCCAATAATCACATCCTGTACATGATGCAAAATTAGACTCTAATATATCCTTTTTAAATACATTTCTTACTAATATCCCATATACTATAATAATTACAATACACATAAATATTATTGTTATTAATGATATTTGTATGTCGCCTATTTTTGTACAATATCTATTGGGTTCACTACAAGAAATATATTCCATATTATATTATATAATGGCACAAAATGAAAATTTAACATTAATTAATAATAAACAATTTGGAAATATATGTAAACTAAATATAAATGATGTTGTTACATATAACACACAACATGATACCTTAATAAATATTATTAAACATTATAATAAAATCACAAATAATATTTTATTAACTTGTGGCTCTAATGAAGCAATTAATTTATTATTTAAACATTTAGTAACAGATAATATGAATATTATTATTGAATCACCAACATATAGTTATACTGAAAATATTTGTAAAGCATTGCCAACTACACGTATATCTTTTAGAGAAAAAGATCTTTTTAAAGATGTTATAATTGATTCATATTTACAAACTGATAATAATTTACTTTATTTATGTAATCCTAATAATCCTAATAATACAACCTTTACTAAATTTGAATTACTTAATCTTATTCATAATCCGAAAATTAAATATATTATTATTGATGAAGCATATATTGAATTTTATAATGAAGATGAATCTATTATTAATTTAGTTGATTTATATGATAATTTATATGTAATTAGAACTTTTAGTAAATATTATGGATTAGCAGGATTACGTTTAGGTTATATTGTATCACAAAAATCATTAAATCATTTGGAAAATAATAGATTAATAAATGGAATTGTAACATCAATTGCTCTCAAATGTTTTATTCCAGAAAATTTGCATATGTTTAAACAAAATAAATTAGATTATAATAATACAATTTCAAAATTAGAACACATATTAAAAAAAAATAATTATCATATTTATAATGGTATTAATAAATCTAATTTTATTTTAATTTATGTAGGTTCTTATATTAATCATTTCATGAAATTATTGACTGATAATAATATTTCAGTTAAAAATATTGATCCAATTTATAAAATGCATGGATATATTAGATTAGGTATGTTTTCATTTGCACAATTACCTATTGTTGAAAAAATATTTGATTTTCCATTTAATGAATATCCAATTTATAACTATTTTTATTCAAATAATTATCATTTAAAATGTTTATCCCTATTTAATTCTGTTATGAATGTTTTTAATTCATTATCATTTAATGTTTGTATAACAGATGGTACCTTACTTGGTCATTTCCGATGTAATAATATATTACCTTGGGATGATGATATTGATTTATGTTATTTTGAAAATTATGATATGAATATTTTACAACAAGAATTACATATACATAATTTACGATTACGTAAAAATAGAACTAATGCTTATTGGCAAATAGATATTCCTGATACTGATAAATTAAATGAAATTCATATTGATCTATTCCCATATATTCAAAAAAATAATACATATATTAATAATGATATTAGATTCCAAACTAATAATGAAAATAATAAAGAATGTAATTTAATCTATGATTTAGACATTTATCCATTCAAAGAAATCACATTTTCACAATTTAAAATTAAAACTAATATTACTAATAATGCATTAACAAGTTTATATAATTCTATGGGTAATGATGTATTAAATATTATTAAAATTAAAGATAATGCAACTGGAAAAATGCAAAAATATATTAATTTTACTTATAATTAATAATATATGGAATTATATAAATCTAAATTAACCGAATCTATCAATTCATTATCTGAATTTATTCAAACATTACAAATAACTAAAAATGATATAATTATTTTTGATATTGATGAAACTTTATTATTAAATGCATCTTATTATAATGATAATAAAATTATTGTTGATAATGAATTACGTGCTGAATATGATAAATCATATATAGATGATATCGGTCCATGTATACCAGAAATGATTGATAAAGTATACAACTTTGTTAAAAATAAATGCAAAATTATTTTAATTACAGGTCGCTCTATTAAATTAAAAGAATTAACTTTATATAATTTACAAAAATATAATATTTCTTTTGATGATATTTATTTTTATGATAATTCATCAACTATTTGTGTATGTCATTTTAAAAATAATATACGTAAACAATTAAATAATGTATTATTAAATATTGGTGATCAAGATTCAGATTTACTTTATGGAAATAGTAAATATTCATTTAAATTACCATCTTTTTATACATCCAATTGTACTCATGTTACTTATACAAAAAATTGATTTTTTAAATATATTGAAAATCGTATACATTATACAAGTAACTAACGCTAAAAAAGTCACGGTTTCCGTACTTTATTACAAGTCTTCCTTCAATGGAAACAACAGCTATTGTGTGTGTGTCTGTCTTTGGAACACTTGGAATTGTTGTAACACTCGGCGTCGCCGCAAGTATCTTGTACTACTTGTACAAGATTAAGAGTATTCTCGGATATTCTTTTGAACTTGCATACGCAGATGGCAAAGACACTGCAAAATGGCGTCGTTATCTCCAAGAAGAACACCGACGCTCATATGAACCATTCCCATGGTTTATGTGGTTACCACAAGGGTCAACTTTTGGACAACAAGGAGTGAATCACGTTTGGTCTTGGCCAATTCATTCTGGTGCTCCAACACGAGTCACTCATGTATCAACTCAAGCACCAACTCAAGCACCAACTCAAGCATCTACCAAAACGTAGAATGCTTTTGAAGAGATCTGCTATTTGCTTTATAACACATTCTGCGTAAATTTGCACGTACAATACTTTTTTTATTCATTTAAATTTTATAAAAAATGAATTTAGTAATATATTGATTAATTTATAAATTATGATTACTTAACACTCAATCATTATTCATTTTCATTTTTGTACTTGATGAGTTCACTTTGTGAACAATTAAATCAAACTCCTTACATTGATGGATTTAAATTTAAGCATCATCAAATTGACTTTCCATCTTCAGATATTTCAGATTATTGTTATACATTTTTATTTGAATATGTATTCAGTACAGAAAATTCTGATGGAGAATTCGCCAATAAAGATGATATTGTTACTAGTGTAATAACTCCTATTTATATATATCCCAGATTAAATAAAGATATTTACAATGCACTCAATACTTTAAGTAAGTGTACTTCTAATAATCCACCAAAACATAAAATAACATATAATGAATATTTAGAAATTCCAAATCCAATAATAATATCTCATAACGAATATAGGTATGTACTACATAGTATTACATTCGAAAACATTTTACGAGACGCTTTAGATAAAATTACTTAATTTATTTTATTTGTTAATACATAACTTGTAATTATTGATTTAGTAAAATACATTCCATTCCATATTGATCCAAATATTCCTAAATATATACCACATCTACACATAAAATTATTTGTTATTATTGTATTATTTATGTAATTTAAATAAATAATATATGCTGTTATTATACATCCAGGTGCTCTAATCCATAAATTTAAATGCATACTTATATGTTTTTCTGTTATTGATTTAATTATATTCATATTTTTTAAAAACAACATTAAATATGTTATTCCACCTGGTAATCCTGTCATAAAAAACATTGCAAAATCACATATATTAACATAATTCAACCATAATATTGGATTCAATATAAATACCATTAGTATATGATGTATCTTCTCATCTAATTTTATATCTTCCCAATAACATATACAATGATATATATGGAATAATACTATATTAATTGATAATTCATTTGATACTGGTATTACATTTAATGGATTATTTAATACTTGTATAACATTATTCCAATTATATATTACTGAATACATATTAAATAAAAAATGTATAAAAAAATAATATGTTATTTTTGATTTATTTTTAATAATTTTTGGTAAAATATTATGTAATATACATAAACTTGTTATAAATATGCTATTATTTATGTAATACATATATTACATAATTATATAATTATTTTCACGTTTATTTATATATGTTATTGAATGAGAACGATGATGATAATAATTATGATTTTGGATTACAATGTAATGAAAAATATAAAGCATTTGATTTATCAAATGTAAAGTCAATAAATGTTAAAAAATTAGCTGATGAAATGTTAAGTTACAAAAATAAAAAAACTAGTTTTACTCCAACAACATATAATATAAATATTGACAATAATGAATTTACTTTTGTTAACTTGATAAATTATGGATCGTCTGGATATGTATCATTATATAAAACAAATAAAAATGAATGTATTGCTATAAAACAAGGAATATTACGTATTAATCAACGCTTAAAATATGAAGGATTATTACAAGATATAAAAATAATATCTACATTACATACTTTATCAAAATGTACTTCATCATATACTAATATTATTCCTGTTGACACAGATGATGATAATAAAATACTAATAATGGAATATATGTCAGGAACACTTAATAAATTATTACTAGGAATTAATAATAATGTAACATTAAAAAATTTAAAAAGTGTATTTCAAATTATATTGAAAATACTAAAAGATATTTATTGTTTATATACACAAAATTTATTTTATACTGATATTAAATTAGCAAATATTTTATTTAGATGTGACCAAAATGATAAAATAAAAATATTATTGGGCGATTTAGGAAGCATATCTAATAAAATTAATAATGATGAATGTATAGCAACATTTCCATCACCAAAAGGATTCTTCACTACTAACAAAGGATTTATAGACGATGTTGATATATCAGATTTAATTTGGATACAACAAGTAAATATAATAATTATTATAAAAATATTTTTTAATATAAATTTTGTCTATACTCCATTTACACATACTACTAAATATAATAATTTAAATGAATTAACTGATACAATGAACCTTGAAATCACACAATTACAAGATCATTTAATATTACAAGGACATTCACAAAGTTTACAATATTTAAAACCATTATTTACTTTAATGAAAGAAAATTTTACACATTATGATCTGTTGAATGTTAATAATTATTATTCATTAATTACAATTATTCATTCTGCATATAAAGATATTCCTATTTAATTTTCATAAAAAATGATTATTAGAATATATTCACTATTATATTTGTTTCATATTACCTATGAAAAATCATCATGCAACAACGTTTTGAAAATTTTGAAGAATTATCACAATATAAACAAGACTTAAAAAAAAAAGACAAGGAAATACAATTAAACAATGAAATACAATTTTTAAAATATATACATAATCAACAATTACAAAAAAAAAATAATGAAATAATAACTTTAAAATATGTATATGAACAAGAATTACAAAAAAAAGAGGATGAAATAATAACTTTAAAATATGTATATGAACAGGAATTACAAAAAAAAAATAATGAAATAAATAAAATAATTAAAAATAATGCTAAACAAATTAATGATGATATTTTATTAGCACATGAAGATAAACAAAAATTAACTAAAGAAAATAAAGAATTAACTAAAAAAATTAATGAATTAAATGAAATAATTGCTGATTATAAAAAAGATTTAACTAATGAAAAAAATAATTCTAAAAAATTACAAAATGATTATAATTTGTTACAAACTGAATTTAATGAATATATTGAAACCATTAAGAATATTAAATTAATAATTATGTTTAATGATGTATGTAAAAATTTAAATATAGAGAATGATTTACAATGTAATACACCATATAATAAACAACTTAATAAACAATTAAAATGTCTTAGAAATGAAAGAAATGATAAATGTCATTATATAGATGAAAATATTACTAATAAAAAATATATTAATGACAAATACATAAATTTTTATAATATTTGTAATAATAATTTACAAAATGTAAATAACATTAATACAATATATTCAGATTTATTAAAATATGTATTAAACAAAATAGAATTAAAATTATATAATAATATTAAATTTATTAATAATAAACAACTAAATACTTGGTGGAATATTTAATTTGTTAATTTATATATTAAATATTTATCTAATTGTGATATAAACTTATTTATTAATATATATTTGTATTCCTCATCTGTTTTATCAAATAATATATTATTCTTTTTTATAAATTTTTTCCTAACATCTTTTATTTTATTTGTTATTTCTCTTAAATATTCATATTTTTCTATATCAATTAATAAATCATCAAATGATAATACTTTATAATTATATTTTGATATATGTATTATATCAAGATTTACAACAGGTATCAATTCTTTTATTATTTTATTATTCTTTAATGTATGATTATATAATACTTTAATTAAATATGCATCTCTAAATGAATTAATATTAAATAAATTTGATGTCATTATTTTATTAATTACATCATAATAATTATTTGTTATTGCTATATATTTGTATTGTATTAATCCAACAATTTGTTCAAACATTTTATTTGTTAAATTGAGATTCTCAATTAATATATACAATTGACTAGTTTCAAATGTTGGTTGTACTGGTATTATATTTATTTTACATTCATTTTCAATAAATAAATTGAATATTTTAATACAATTGAATAATGTATAAAAACTATCATATACAAACATTATTGCACCATTTTTTTTTAAATATTGATTCACAATTTTAAATTGATTTATTAATAATAAATATTGTTCATTATTTTCTTTATCATATAATACTGCACCTAAATTTATAAAATCAACTTTATTTATATCTAATTTAATTTCATCTTTTAATAAATTTTTATATATTATATTATCAAATTTATATTTCATTTTTAATCCACTTTCTAATGTTATACCATATCCTACCATTTTCTGTTCTGTTGCAAATTTTACAAATCCACCAGGTGCTGTTCCTAAATCAATAAATGTATTATTTTCATTAAATATATGTTTATAATTTTTTAAATAATAATTATAAATTTTATAATATGGTTCAATATATTCTTTTGATTGATTTGATGATATTGATTTAATAATATTATTAATACGTGTATATTCATCATTTGATATTTTTATAAACCAATCATATTTTGATAAATATTTACAAAATATATTATTATAATACCAATATGTATTTGATTGTTGTTTAAAACTAAATATATCATAATATGATATTATATTAATCATTATATAATATAAACATACTAAGAAAAAATGAAATTTGTAATATATTGTAAGTCGTATATTTATATCAAGTAACTAACGCTAAAAAAGTTACTCTTTGGGTACTTTATTTCCAACTTTCAAGTTTCACACATGCAAACTGATCGTTCTCCTGCACGAGCACTCATTCTCTTCGTGGACAAGCATTGTTCCATATGTTCAGAATTTGTTTCACCTGGAACAATTCGGTGTGCGAAGTGCGAAGCACTCTACAAGTGTGCTTTTTGCCAAGGACCATGTCATCCCGAATCCTTTATGGATTCAGAAGGTGAATTCATCTGTGACTATTGCCTTGAACCATCTTTCATGTACTTCGAATTTACCGAACCTTGTGTATCAGATGAACTAGAGTGATGAACACTGAAATCTGCTTTTTTTATTATTGCTCGTAACATTTGCACTATTATATACAAAAAATTGATTTTTTAGATATATTGTAAGTCGTATACTTATATCAAGTAACTAACGCTAAAAAAGTCACGGTTTCCGTACTTTATTCAAGTTTCACTTTGATGTCTGCCGTTCAGCCATACACACTTTTTTTTGTCTGTGACAAGTGTTGTATTATATTTGTTGGAATAGTAAAGGATCGTCCACAAATGTGTCCAACGTGTGAGTCGAAAAAAATCATCGAACATGATGACACTCATTGTGTCATCTGTGATTCTGACATCCCACGCAACCAAGGACGTTGCGATTCGTGCATGAAGATTTACATGTGCAACGTTTGCGAACATCAATGTTCGCCAAATTCTGCAGTTCTTGACAATGGTGAATTTGTGTGTACCAATTGTCAAGACGCGAATGAGCGCAAGTATTCGTAGAACTGCTTTTCTGCTTCCCAGATTATTTTATCATCGCGTGTGTACTCTAACTTTGTCTATAAAAATTGATTTTTTAAATATATTGTAAGTCGTATACTTATATCAAGTAACTAACGCTAAAAAAGTCACGGTTTCCGTACTTTATTCAAACTTCTATTCAGATGGAAGTTCAAGAGTCACAACTGAATTGGTGCTATTCATGCGAATGTCAAGAACGAGTAGTCCATGAGTTTTGTGGACTATCATACTGCACCTCATGTTTTGAGAGATTGACCCAGATTCCACTCCAAGATGCTGAATCTGAGTGTCGCTTGGCATTTTGCAATCTTGAGAAAATGTTTGTTCGTCCCTATCTCATTTCAGAATTTGTTGGACGTCAACAAACTCTGCGGTACATCTATATGGCAGATATGGAACCAAGTCATCCATCAGGTGCCACAAGTACGACAACCGAATCTTAGTATTTGTAGAATTGCTTTTTGCTCCCCAAATTATTTTATCATCGCATGTGCACTCTTTGTCTATAAAAATTGATATTTGTTATATATTAGAATTCATATATTTATATTAAGTAACTAACGCTAAAAAAGTCACGGTTTCCGTACTTTAGATACATTTGAATACACGAACATTACAAGATATGGTACATTGTATCATATGTTATGAAATTCTGAGTTGGTACAATCATACATATGGTCAAGATATTTGTGACACTTGTCTTGAAAATGAAATGTTTGAGTCAGAACGAGACAAAGAAACAAAGTTCATGTTTTTTCACCAAATGTTTCCAATGATATCAGAATATGACTTGAACTATCTTATTACATCATTTGTACCATCGTGTGATCCTGATCATCTTTTTGATCTCGCAGAAATGCACTTTCGTACACAAATTGAAAATGATGCAAAATCATATCAATTGGCAATGTATGCATCTTTTATTGGAATTACTATAATAAAAAGAGAAATACATACTATAACACAAAATGTTTTATAATGCCATTTTGAAATGATGAACTTTAAGTTTGTCTATAAAAAATGAAAAATATTAATTTTACATATAGGTTTTTTTATAATTAAATACTATGAACGAATATAATTCATACATCAATGAACTTATATGTTTAAATAAACAAATTAATACAGATACAATATCAGATGAACTTTTAGTTCAAATAAAAATATATCTTAAATTAATTAAATTAACAAATCTTGATACTATTAATAATTATATTAATACATTATTAACAAATGAAAAATTTATAATATTATTAGAAAAAATGATAATTGATTTAGATTTACATCATTCTGATATCAATCTTAAATATAATATAACAAAAGATTTATTATGTTATTTTAAGAATACTTGTTTTTTTGATAATTTAGATGATGATATATTTTATTTACTTGAACATAACATAGATTTAAAATATACTAATTACTATTTAAAAACTACAGAATTACAATATAAATTGACAAAAGAGTTTGCTATTGAATTATATCAAATTATTAGTACATTTAGATTTGATCCTGATGATATTGTTGATTTAATTGATATATATAATCTTAATAAAAAATTAATTGATGTATTAACAGATTAAAAAAATGAATTTATTTATTTCTATATATATTTAATGATTAATATTAAATCTTATGGAACCTTCCAAAATATATACATTTAAAATGAAAGATAATGAAAACGAACTTAAATATACTATATATCTATATAAATCAAATATTAAAAATGTTAAGGATTTTATAAATATATATATTCATAATTTTTTAAAATTAGATTCTAATGATGATCCTACAAAGTTTGTATCTAATATGGCTAATATGATTAAAGATGATATATATGAAAATTTTTTACTAACAAATAATATTTATGAATATTTAAGTAAAGAAATTAACAAATGTATTCTTAATTTAAAAATAAAAAATTATGTATCATTTAATAAGGATATATTATGTAAAGAAACAAATTTATTTAATCAACAATCAAATAATTTTCATATAGCATTTACATGTAATCAAAAATTCTTTATACTAATAATGACATATACATGTAATAATTATTTAGATAAACAAATTAATACTCAAACTACACAAATTACTGATTTGATAAATAAAATAAATTCAAGTGATTTTTTTAAATTACTAGAAGAAACAAAAAACAAATATAACAATATTTTAATTAATAATAATACTAAATTGAATAATATGCGTAAATATAAAAATGAATGTAAAGAGTTATTAACAAAAACAATTTATGTCATAAATATTCAATTAAAAGATAATATGAATTTAATTGAAAACAATAGAAAACTTTTATTAGAAACATCAGTTGATGATCATGAAAAAATAAATACATTAGACACATTATTTAAACATTATGAAAAAATTTGTTATGAAATTATTCAAAAATATGATTATAATATTATATCTAATTATAGTAATTTATATTGTGATTTAATGTATCTTGATGTATATCAAGAGTATGAATCTAATATATATAATAAACAATTTGTATTACATTGGATACAAAATAAACAAGATTTAATTGAAAATCTTCAAAAAAAGATATTAATCGGTGATAATGAACTTGAACAATTAGAAACTGAAATTGAACAATTAAACAAAACTATTAAAAAATGTGAAACACTTGAAAATATATAATTATTTTAAATTACGTACCCAATGTGAAAAATGTGGATGATCCATTGTATTTATATGAGTTTCTATTTGTTTTATAAATTGATTAATTATATTTTTTATATAATATATTTTTTTCATTACATCATCTCTTGATTTAAATGATGATTTTTCCATACTTTTATAAAATTTAGCAATGTCTTTCAAATTATTTGTATGTTCTTTTACATGTTTATTGATTTCATTTTGTATATTATGATGTCCATATGGTTTATTTTTATTACCATAATTAAAATATTTTTGTTCTGTTTTCCAATGTTGTTTTGCTATATCATATGTATGTTTAATTCCATTCATTATATTTACCTTAAATACATCATATTCTGTTTTATTAGCAATATTTATATTGCATAAATTTAATAATGTATATAGTGATTTAAATATTTTATCATGTTCATTATCTAATTCTTGATTTATTTTTGTATAATTTGCTTTGTTATTCATCATATTATATATTAATATTATTTTTTTACATATTTTACATAATTATTTTTTAGTAATGTTTTATTATATGCCAGAATATATATATTTGCTACATACAAGAGAATTTATAACACAAAATAAATTAATATATAAAATAGGAAAAACAAAACAATTAAATGCAACTAGATTTAATAATTATCCAAAAGGATCAGAATTACAATTTCAAATAAAATGTAATAATTGTGATAATCTTGAAAAAATATTAATTAAAGAATTTCAAAAAAAATTCATACAACAAAAAGAATTTGGTAATGAATATTTTGAAGGTAATTATTTAGAAATGATTGATATTATTTATAATAATGTTAAAAATATTAAAAATACAAAATTAGAATGTAAATTATGTAAAAAAGAATTTTCAACAAAATATAAGTATCAATGACATTTAAATAGAATAAGTTTATGTATAAAAAATGAAATAAAATGTCAACAATGTAATAAACTATTTAAATCATTATTAGCATTACAAAGACATTTAAATAAAAAAGTATCTTGTAATAATAATATTTATTTTCAATGTAAAATATGTAATAAACAATATATTACTAAATATAGTTTAAATAAACATATTAAAATATTACATCATAATACATAAAATAGTAAAATAAACTAAACTAAATTAATTTTAATAAAGAAAGTTAGATCTAGTTTGATCAAAATAATTTTTATTTTTTTTTAGAATTACTTCTTAATTCTTTTATTTCAAATCACACAAATTTATTATTATATTTAGTATATTTTAGTTATGTATATTACTTTTTATTAAATTTCTTGTTAAAAATGTACTAAAATTAACTAAGTACATTATAAAATTGTAATAAAATTAACTAAGTATTTATAAAATTGTGTATTTTTTAACTAAATAAATTGTAATTTTTAATTAATTAAGTTTACTAAAGTTAGATCTAGTCTGATCAAAATAATTTTTATTTTTTTTTAGAATTACTTCTTAATTCTTATATTTCAAATCACACAAATTTATTTTTTTTTATTATTATATTTAGTATATTTTAGTTATGTATATTACTTTTTTATAAAAGTACCATCATCAATTTCTCTAATTTTTACCAAGCAAAGTACCAATTTCTCTAATTTTTACCAAGCAAAAAAAGATATAAATTGGTGTATA
>Ga0209542_10001216_pt1 | contig 61216 bp, 62 predicted proteins | sample RifCSPhighO2_01_FD_184028 | JGI IMG/M metagenome (GOLD analysis project Ga0209542, IMG submission 184028) | Soil microbial communities from Rifle, Colorado - Rifle CSP2_plank highO2_0.1 (SPAdes) (version 2) | ecosystem: Environmental > Terrestrial > Deep subsurface > Rock core/Sediment ...
ATGCTGCAATAGCCGCAACGCTTGAACCTTCCAACTGGGTTGGTTATTTACCGCAATTTTTAAGAGGCATCTTTCCGGCAGAGACACTTCTTCGTCTTTTCTCAGCCTATCAGGTAGTACTTTCTCTCTGGCTCTTGTGGGGTAAAAAACTGTTATATCCATCGGTCCTTTCCGTTCTGACTTTTATTGCAATTATAATTGCAAACATTGGATCATTAGATATAGTTTTTCGAGATATTGCCATTCTTTTTGCCGCACTTTCTTTGGCAGTAGTCTCAAAAGATTCAAAATAGCTTCTTTTAAATATGCAATTTATAGCGAGCTTCATGGCGCTTTCGATTGGCGGAATAATAGATACTTCTTATCTTCTTTATCAGCATTATAAAAAAAGGCCTCTCATCTGCCCAATGGATCATGATTGTTCGGTTGTAACAGAAAGTAAATGGTCAAAAGTATTTTTTGTGAGGAATGAGATATTGGGATGGTCTTTTTACCTGCTTATGTTAATTTTCATAATTCTATCGGTTATTTTGCCAAATTTTTCCTCTAAGATTTATCTTTTTCTGTTTCTGTCTTCTTTCGTAGGAGTTATTTTTTCTGCTTTTTTGGTTTATATGCAGATTTATAAAATCCGCGATTACTGTTTTTACTGTTTAATTTCTTCCTTCTTAACTCTTCTTATTTTTATAAATAGCATATTACTTCTTCTCTAAAATGATATACTTATAGACATGAAAATCGGCATTGACGCAAGACTATTTAATCAAACGGGGGTTGGAAGATACACCAGTAACTTGATCGAAAATCTTTTGAAAATAGATAAAAACAACAATTATGTATTATTCGTTAGAAATGAGGATTTCGATCAAGTTAAATTAAAAATTAAAAATTTAACCCGTTCGACAAGCTCAGGGCAAGAATTAAAAATTATTAGGGTTGATATTCCCTGGCATTCAATAAAAGAGCAAGTTTACTTTTCACAAATTCTAAATAATGAGAACTTAGACCTTGTTCATTTTCCCTATTTTTCTGTTCCTATTTCCTACAACAGGCCTTTTATAGTTACGATTCATGATTTGATTATCCATCATTTTCCAACGGGCAAAGCATCTACTCACCCCAGTTTTATTTATATGCTCAAGATACTTGGATATAAATATGTAATTTCAAGAGCCTGTAAAAATGCAAAAAAAATAATTGCGGTATCAAAAGCGACAAAAGATGAAATTGTCGACCATTTAAAAATTCCAGAAGATAAAATTTCGGTAATCTACGAAGCAGCAGATCAACAAATCTCAAATCCAAAATCACAAATCGCAAATAAATCAATAAATACAAAATACTTCTTGTATGTAGGGAATGTTTATCCTCATAAGAATGTAGAAAAACTTATAAATGCTTTTGAAATTTTACTTCAGTATTTCCCAAATGCTGAATTAATCTTTGCAGGTAAAGAAGACTATTTTTATAAAAGACTAAAGAATTTTGTAAAAAAATTAGGACATGAGAAAAACATTAAGTTTTCAGGATATGTTCCGGATGAGGAACTGTCGAATCTATATAAAAATGCAGTGGCTTTGGTCGTGCCGTCTCTTATGGAAGGATTTGGGCTTCCGCCACTCGAGGCAATGTCTAATATGTGTTTGGTTTTAGCATCAGATATAAAAGCTCTTAAAGAAATTTGTGGAGAAGATGCCTTATACTTTGATCCCTATGATGAAAACGATATGGCGGAAAAAATGAAAGCGGCATATCTTGGAGAGTTCGATAGGGAAATAATAGAAAGAGGATTCGAAAGGTCAAAGGAATTTTCCTGGCGAAAGATGGCCAAAGAAACCCTCAAAATCTATAAAGATGCAATAAGATAATCAATACGTATAAAATCTAATGATTCAGATTATTAGACTTTAAAAGTTTTTCTAATACCTTCCTTCGACGATCTCTTCTCCATTTGAGCATGTGATATAGTGGATTTAAAATCTTAATTTATTGGATCGGGGATTCGAGGGTTGTGATTCGCTTTTTAGCGTTCAGCCTCAGTTTCTTAAGAATTTGAGAATAAAAAATCTAATGATTTAGATTATTAGACTTTTGAAATTTTTCGAGTTCCTCTTTTAAAATTCTTTTTCTGCGATGTTGACTTATCTTATACATTCTCTCAGGAAATTCTTTCCACAATTTTCCTTCTAATATCATCAGATCCATAGTTAATCCAATATATCTAAGCATTTTAAATATTTTATCAAATGTTTCATCCGTTTTATCCTTGGGTTTTTTGAATAATCTGAGTATCTTTAATTTCATGGATTTATAATATAACATTTGCTTTTGATATTCTGTCAATATGACAAACTAGAACTTTTAGATGTTATAATCAGGAGATGAAAGTAGCATTGGTTTATGATCGGGTGAATAAGTGGGGAGGAGCCGAGAGAGTTCTTCTTGCGCTCCATAAAATTTTTCCGGATGCTCCGCTTTACACCTCGGTTTACGACAAAGATAAAGCGCCATGGGCAAAAGTCTTTAGTGTAAAAACATCTTTTCTTCAGAATTTCCCTTTTGCATCGGGAAATCATGAATATTATGCGCCACTCATGCCCTTGGCTTTTGAGAGTTTTACGTTTGACGAATATGATTTGGTAATTTCTGTAACGAGCGAAGCGGCAAAAGGAATAATCACAAAACCCGGGACTTTACATATTTGTTATTGTCTTACTCCGACAAGATATCTTTGGAGCGGATATGATGAATATTTTAAAAATCCAATTCTGCGATTTATTTCAAAACCGGTGGTTTCTTATCTTAGATTTTGGGATAGAATTGCCTCTCAAAGACCGGACACCTTTATTGCGATTTCAAGAGAAGTTCAGAAACGAATTAAAAAATACTACAATCGAGACTCGGACATTATTTACCCTCCGATTCAAATTCAAAACCCAAAATTACAAATTCCAAATAAATCGTTAAATACTAAATACAAAATACCAAATACTGAATATTTTTTGATCGTATCAAGACTGGTTCCTTATAAAAAAATAGACCTGGCGGTAAAAGTTTTTAATAAACTGGGATTACCTTTAAAAATTGTTGGAACTGGAATAGAAGAGAATAGGCTTAAGAGAATGGCAAAGCCAAATATTGAATTCCTAGGTTACTTGACTGACAAAGAATTGGTAGAGTATTATAAAGAGTGCCAAGCACTTATATTCCCGCAGGAAGAGGATTTTGGACTGACAATTCCTGAAGCTCAAAGTTTTGGGAAACCCGTAATCGCACTAAAAAAAGGAGGAGCGCTTGATATCGTTACTGATGGCAAAACAGGAATATTTTTTGAAGTACAAAGCAAAAAATCTTTGGAAGATGCAATACTAAAGTTTCAAAAAATGAATTTTAATCCGCAAGATTCCATTAAAAATGCCGAAAAGTTCAATTTTGAAGAATTTAAAATAAAATTAAAAAAGGAAATATCACTAGCAACTAGTTTATGAATATTGCGATTTTTGCAGGAGGTATAGGAACCAGGCTTTGGCCGCTGTCCCGTAAAAATACCCCCAAGCAGTTTGAAAAAATAGTCGGAGAAAAATCCACTCTTCAGCTTGCAGTAGACAGACTTGCCCCGGATTTTAAACTTGCGAATGTCTACATTTCAACGGGAAAAAGATATGAAAAAATTATTAAAGATCATATCTTAGGTGTTCCTGAGGAAAATTTTATCCTTGAGCCGCAGTCGCGAGACGTTGGTCCGGCTGTTGGCCTTGCGATGGCAGTGATTGGGAAAAAACATCCAAATACACCTGTTGCTATTCTTTGGAGCGATCATTTTGTAAAAAAAGAGAGGCGATTTAGGGAAGTATTGAAATTGGCAGAAGTGCTAGTTAAAAAAAAACCAAATTCACTCGTGTTAATAGGTCAGCGGGCAAGATTTGCTAATCAGAATTTAGGCTGGGTTGAATTTGGAAAACAAATCGGCCAAAAAAAGGGAACGAAATTTTTTGGCTTTAAAAGAATCGTTTATCGTCCTACCTTACAAGAAGCAGAAGAGTTTCTAAGAAAAAATTATGCATGGAACCCCGGATATTTCGTAACTACACCGGCCTTCTTGTTCTCGCAATTCAAAAAATTTACACCCGATGTGTGGAAAGGATTAATGGAGATTCAAAATGCCGTAGGAACAAAGAACTTTAATTCGGTTCTTGAAAGAATATATCCTAAATTTGAAAAAATAAGTTTTGATAATGCAATTTTAGAGAGAGTAGATCCAAAACATATTTCCGTAGTCGCTTCGGATTTGGGCTGGAGCGATATAGGAGCATGGGAGGCCCTGAAAGAAGCTTTAGAGCTTTCATCGGAGGAAAATGTTACAAGAGGCAAGGTTTTAATAAATGATTCATCGGACAATCTTGTTTTCAATTATACCGATCAGCTTACAGTCGGAATAGATCTTAAAGACATGGTAGTAATAAATACCGATGATGTTCTTCTTATCTGCCAAAAAAGCTCTGTTCCCAAGATTAAGAAGTTAGTGGAAAGTTTGGCAGGAACTCAAAACGAACACCTCACATAAACATATATGCCGTACATAGAAATTAAAAAAAGTTTATACTACGAAATCTTAAAACGATTGATAGATGTTATTCTCTCTTCTATTTTAATAGTAATCTTTTCTCCTATAATCTTATTAGTGGCAATTGCAATAAAGCTTGATTCAAGCGGTCCAATTCTTGCAGACACTCCGGAGAGAGTCGGGCGAGGCGGTAAACTTTTTAAGATGTATAAATTTAGATCCATGGTGGAAAACGCGCATGAGCTTTTGCGGGAGAATCCAAGCTTTGCTAAGCTTTTTAGGGAATATAGATACGGAAGTTATAAATTAAAAGATGATCCAAGAGTTACTAAAGTAGGAAGATTTATCAGAAAATTTTCTTTCGATGAAATTCCTCAATTTTTCAATATTTTAAGAGGAGAGATGAGTCTGGTAGGTCCCCGCGCATATTATCCGGATGAACTGCGGGAGCAGCAAAAAAATTATCCTAAGACTGCAAAGTCTGTAAAAATCGTGTTGTCGGTTAAGCCGGGGCTAACAGGATACTGGCAGGTCTCAGGAAGAAGTGAAATAAACTTTGATAAGAGAATAGAGATGGATGCATCTTATGTAAGAAGGAGATCTATTTTTTATGATCTATGGATTATTCTTAAAACCCCTTGGGCTATGATCTCCGGCAAAGGCGCCCTATAATAACAATCAACAATCAACAATCGACAAACAACAATGGAACCCCGCACGTTTGACTTCCGTATAGTTGACATGGGTGGCTATTTATGGGTACTATATATAGTATATGGAGGGATTTGAAAAGATAGATTTAGATTCGGATACTAAAGATGAAATACCTCCGGCTTCCAAAGTTTATTCCTCACGGCGGGTAAGTGGTTCAAAAACAAACCTCCCGGGTTTTTTACGAGGAAAAAATTCCATGAAAATTTTAGCGGCAGTTGTAATCATAATATTAATTTCGGGTTTTACAATTATTCTGCCTGCTCAAAAAACTTTAACCTCTGCTAGAAAAACATACAGGCAAGCCCAGGTTACTCTAAATGCGCTTAAAAAGCAAAATGTTGAACTTGCTTCTTTAGAGCTTGATAAGACAAAGCAAGGCCTTGAAGAAACTCAAAAAAATCTTAATGCATTAAGTTATCTTAAATTTATTCCCTTGTTGGGTGGTTATTATAACGATGCAGACCGCTTGGTAAATGCAGGATTTGATGGTTTGGGAGCAGCCCGAATTCTTATTGATTCTGTAAAGCCATACGCTGACATCTTAGGGCTTAAGGGACAAGGAAGTTTTGTAGGGGGAACGGCAGAGAAGAGAATAGAAACAGCAGTTGCGACAATGGGAAAAGTTACACCTCGCATAGATGATATTTCTAAATATTTAGCAGATGCAAAAATACAAGTAGATGAAATAAACCCAAACCGTTATCCATCCTTCTTGGGTTTTTCGAAAATTCAGAAATCGTTAATAACTCTGAGAAAGACTACAGATAACGCGGCCACTTTTATAGACGAGGCAAGACCTCTTATTAAAATATTGCCAAACCTTTTAGGGGAGCCGGACAGCAAGAAGTATCTTATATTATTCCAGAACGATAAAGAACTCCGTCCAACCGGAGGATTTATAACGGCATATGCAATATTTAGAATAGATAAAGGAATTATTCATGTAGACAGGTCTGATAATATTTATAATTTGGATGCTACAATTCCTAATAAACCTAAAGCCCCCGACCCTATCCGCAAATACTTGCCAAAAGTTCCTGTTTTTAATCTTCGAGATACCAATCTCTCTCCGGATTTTATAGAATCAATGAAAACTTTTAACTCTCTGTACGACAAGGCAAGAGGAAAGGTAGAAGTAGACGGTATTATTGCACTTGATACCAGCGTTTTGGTTTCGACAATTAAGATATTGGATGATAGAGTTGATGCGGCAGGCACTACATTTACAACCAAGATCGATAAAAGATGTGATTGTCCGCAAGTAATTTACGAGCTTGAAAGAAATATAAGCACACCTTTGAGTCTTGATCTTAGAGTATCGGATCTTGAGGCAATTCAGGCGGGAAGGAAAGCTATAATAGGAGACTTATTATATGCTATTTTAACCAAGGCTCTTAAATCTTCGCCAAAGCTTTATTGGGGGCCGCTTTTTCAGGATCTTACAACGCAGATTAATCAGAAACATGTTTTGTTTTACCTTTATGATAAGGATGCACAGCAAGGGATCCAGGCAGTTGGGGCAGACGGGCGAATACGGCCTTTTGCCGGTGATTACCTTCATATTAACGAAGCAAATTTTGGAGGACAAAAAGCTAATCTGTATGTTACTAAAACTGTTAGTCAGGATTATCAAGTAAAAAATGAAGGAAACATAGTAAAAACCGTAACAATAAACTATAAAAATCCTTATCCTGCTTCGGATTGCAATTTGGAAAGAGGAGGACTGTGCCTTAATGCAGTTTACCGAAACTGGTTTAGAATCTATACGCCTTTGGGAAGCAAACTCATAACAAGCAAGGGTTCAGAAGTTAAAATGATTTCCTATTCGGAGTTGGGAAAAACTGTTTTTGAGGGTTTTCTAACAGTAAGGCCGCAGGGAACGGCAGTTCTTACAGTTTCTTATGTACTTCCTAAAAATATTGCAAGCGACTCTGTTCTTCCTCTTCTTATTCAAAAACAGCCGGGGACAGGCCACGAACAGTATTCTATAAAAGTTAACGGCAGGCAAGTTGAAAAACTTACTCTCTCAACCGATAAGGAAATTAAAGTAAATATTAAATGAGAAATTTTAAAACAGAAGGTTTTGTAATAAAGCGAAGAAATTTTGGGGAGGCAGATAGAATTTTAACTATTTTTAGCAAACACTATGGAAAGATGCAGGCTAAAGCACCGGGAGTTAGGAAAATAACAAGCAAGAGGTCGCCTCACATAGAACTTTTAAATTTATCTGTTTTTACTCTTTACAGAAGCTCACGTTCAACTCTTTCTATAGTTACAGAAGCGAGCACTTTAAAAAACTTTTCCGATCTTAAAAGCGATCTTAAGAAAATAGGATTCTCTTTTTACATATGTGAACTTTTAAATAATTTATGTGCGGAAAATCAGGAAAATAACAAAGTTTTTTATCTTCTTAAAGATACATTAGTTAATCTTGAAAATTTTTCATCTTATGACTTAATTCTTGATGAATTCGAAGAAAGACTTCTTACAATACTAGGTTATACTCCAAAATTTTACCCAATTGAAAACCGACAAGCCTTTACAGAAGGGATTCTTCAGAAAAAACTCAGGGCAAGGGATATGATTCCTCTTTTTTTCTAATTATTTTCTGCTCTGTCCACAATCCCAATTGTCACTCCGGGAGTGGAATACAATGCCCAACTTCGAGATGTTCATAAAGCATTTCATAGTGGAAATAAATAATTTACCAGCATTTTGAGGTGTCAGAAGACCAGATTGCCCAGCTCCAAGGCATTCCATCACCAACGCCTCCATTTTCACCTTCTGCCACGGGATCACCACACCTACCATCTCCTCCATAAGTTGCATCTGCATCCCTCCACGGATCTATAAATTTTCTATCATCCTTAGAATAATTTTCTGGAGTGCAGTGAGCATAAATTTTATAGTCTTTGCCGTCTGAGCGATATCCATACCCATAGCTGCCAGTGGCGCAATTTGGTTGTTTAGAGCCAGGTGTGCCTTTTCTTGGATCACTTGGAAGTCTTTTAATGTCGCCAGGAGCAAGATTTGGAATCCAGCCATTCGGTCCTTCATAAATCCCGGATTCCCATGACCAATTCATATTGGTGCTTGGGTAACTTCCGTTAACAGCCACATAAGCTTCAAGGGCATTTGCAATCGATTTCAAAGCTGTTTTTCTTCCAGCATCCCGTGCTCTTGCTAATTGTCCTGCCGGATTAACTGCTAAAAGTACAATCGTCGCCAAGACTCCTAAAACAGCAATGACTATTAAAAGCTCAACTAAGGTAAATCCCTGGGTTTTCTGTTGGGGGGGGGCAGTAGCAGGTTTCATAATTCTATGATAGATCAAACTGTTGTTTTTAGTCAAGAAAAAGTAATAGGAAGACATAAAAATATTTCGACTTATTTAGACCAACCTGCGAGGTCGTTGACTTTGCAACCTCGTAGGTCTACCATTGGACGACTCAATTCTTGATGAATTCGAAGAAAAGCTTCTTGCGGTACTTGGATATACGCCAAAATTCTACTCAATTAAAAACCGGCAAGCCTTTACAGAAGGAATTCTTCAGAAAAAACTCAGGGCAAGGGATATGATTCCTCTTCTTATATCTTAACTTTCTGATCTATATTCCTCTGCAATTGCGAACGTGGAAAGATCAACAACAAAAAGTATAAAAGTAACCGTTGCGTAAATTAAAGAAGTCCTAAGATAAACCGAGTTATAGTCTGTTCCCTGGATTAAGAAAGGCAGCATGAAGAATATAAATCCCGCCCAAAGTATCAAGAGACCAAAGAAGGAAGAAATTTTACAAATGCTTCTCCATATGCGGGATTCCAATCTGGATAAACCAATCAGATTTAAGGAACCCAAGGTAAATGCAATAAGAAGAAAAATATGATAAATCCTAAGACTCTGAGTCCAGGGAGCATTAAGTAAGAGTCCGATCTCTCTTAAATTACTGGGAACTCTTAAGATTGCCAAGGCAGGCGGCGCAAATAAAACGTCTACTGTAAAGGCGTTAAGCAAAAAAACAATAAACAGTCCTACGTAGACTGCCTGAAGAATAGTAACATATAAGTTCAATCTTCTTTTCATTTACTATATTATTTCAGAATTAAATCATTTATTCAAGACCAAGCTATGAGTAAGATTTTTCCCAAAAGTCAAGGATTCTGCTACTTCATATAAAATATTTTTTTTGGTATTATACAATTATGTCGGATAACATGATGGAGAAGATTGTTGCCCTCTGTAAAAGGAGAGGCTTTGTTTTTCAAAATTCCGAAATTTACGGTGGAGTGAATGGAATTTGGGACTTAGGTCCTCTTGGAGTTGCCCTTGCAAATAATATTAAGAAGGAGTGGTGGAATTCTATGGTAATATCCCGGAATGATGTTGTTGGTTTTGATTCCTCAATTCTCTCAAGTCCAAAAGTTTGGGAAGCCTCGGGACATTTGAAATCTTTTACCGATCCTCTTATAGAATGTAAGATTTGCCATGAGAGATTTAGAGCAGATCATAAAAAAGAAATTGAAGAACACGGAAAAACCCACCCTTCGACAGGCTCAGGGCAAGCTAAATGGACAGATGTAAAACACTTTAACCTTATGTTTAAGACTTTTTTAGGGCCTTTGGATGATGAAAAAAATAAAACCTATTTAAGACCTGAGACTGCGCAGGGAATCTTCATCAACTTTCAAAATGTATTAGCAACAACAAGAGTTAAGATCCCATTTGGAATTGCACAAATCGGAAGAGGTTTTCGAAACGAGATAACAACAGGAAATTTTTTATTCAGAGTACGCGAATTTGAAATGATGGAGCTTGAATTTTTTACGGAGCCCGGGAAAGACAGCGAATGGTTTGATTACTGGAGAAAAGAAAGACTGAAGTGGTACTTAAATTTAGGAATAAAGAAAGAAAATATAAAACTTGTGGATCTGCCAAAAGAAGATATCGCACATTATTCAAAAGGAACGTCTGAGATTTGGTACAATTGGCCCTTTATGGGTTTTGGAGAGCTTGAGGGAATAGCAAATAGAGGAGATTATGATCTGAGTCAACACTCAAAATTTTCAGCAAAAGAATTGTCTTATTTCGATGAAGAAAATAAAAAAAGATTTATCCCGTATGCTATAGAACCATCCGTTGGTGTGGGCCGGGCAATCTTGGCATTTCTAATAGACTCGTACTCGGAAGAAAAGGATAGAGTTGTCCTAAAACTTCACCCAAAACTTTCTCCAATAAAAGCTGCCGTATTTCCTCTTCTTGCCAATAAATTACCTCTTGCAAAAATGGCACGCGCTATTTATGATAATCTTAAGAGTTCGATAAGGGATTCAATCGCATTTGACGAGCGGGGAAATATAGGTAAGAGATATTATTCACAGGATGAAATCGGTACGCCATTTTGCATAACAGTCGATTTTCAAAGCCTGGAAGACCAAACAGTTACTGTAAGGGACAGAGATACAATGAAGCAGGAGAGAATCAAGGTTAAGGAATTAAGCTCGTTTATTAAAAAGAAACTAGATTAGGATTTTTGGTAAACAATCTCTTCTCTTCGTTTTCCAATGTCAATAGGATAATCTCCTGTAAAACAAGATGTAGAGAGCATGCTCTCCGGTAATCCTATTGCGCTAATCATTCCATCATAAGATAAAAATTCCAAAGAATCTGCTCCTATATATTCGCAAATCTCAGATACACTTTTGTGTGCGCCTATCAGAGCACGCTGATCAGGTGTGTCAATTCCATAATAATCTGGGAATTTTACAGGTGGAGAAGTAATTCTCATGTGTATTTTCCTTGCACCTGCATTTCTAAGCATTCTTACCAACTCCCTTGAGGTTGTCCCTCTTACTATAGAATCATCAACTACTATTACCCTTTTGTTATGCAGAACTTCCCTGACTGGATTAAGTTTTTGTAATACTTCACTTACGCGTCTGTCTTGTCCTGGTCTTTGGAAAGTTCTTCCGGTATACCTATTTTTTATTAGACCTTCTTCGTAAGGTATCCCGGACTCTTGCGCATAACCTATGGCACCAGGCGTACCGGAATCGGGTACATTTATTACGATATCGGCATCACTATGAGAGGTTTCCCTAGCAGTCATTCCTCCAAGGTTTTTCCTTGCAACAAGAACACTTTTGCCCAAAAGGACACTGTCGGGTCTTGCAAAATAAATAAATTCAAAAATATCGAGCCTCTGTTCTCCTCTGGAATGTTCAAAAGAACGAAGCCCATTTTCATTTGCTGTTATCATTTCTCCAGGATTAATATCTCTGATGTATCTTGCACCTATCGCATCGAGAGCACAGGTTTCAGACGAAAACACATAGCCGCCGTTTAAAGCGCCAATAGAAAATGGTCTTAATCCTCGTTCATCCCTTGCCACAACAATTTGTTTATTGTCCATTGCAAGAAGAGAAAAAGCCCCTTTAAATAAAGGAATTGCCTTAACAACAGCTTCATCTAAACTTGCTCCTATATTCTTAAAGTGCAAAATGGCAGCATGCATCATTTCAGAATCATTTAAGTCACTTGTATTAATACCATATGTTTCTAAAAATTTCTCAACTTTTTCGGTATCTGGTAAATTGCCATTATGTACTAGTGTTAGCTTCTTTTCGGTATCAATTACTGGCTGAAGATGACAATCAGACGATTTTTTTGAAGAGGTTGCATAACGATTGTGGCCTATCGCCATATTTCCAGGAAGTAAATCGAAATTAAAACTTGCAGGATCTTCATCATCATAGACTTGTTTTACCAAGCCTTTTCTTTTGTGTATACTTATAGTAGAACCATCTGAAGTTGCGATTCCTGAACCTTCTTGTCCTCTATGCTGAAGAGCATGCAAGCCGTCTGCTGTTATTCTACCGACTTCTAAGTGGTCGCTTCTGTTGTATAACCCGAATACCGCGCATTTTTCTCCAAATTCTTTTTGAGATGAAGTGGGGTAAGCTTCTTTTCCGACCATCTAAAATCAATATAACATAATAAAAAATATCAAATCAAGGGGCGGTCTTGACACTATTTATTATATTAGCTATGCTGAATTTAATAGAAACCCTGAATAAGATGAAAAATAATAGGAATTTGATAATAGTAGGAGTAATTGTTTTAATACTTTTGGTTGGAGGAGGAATCTTCTTGGCAACCAAAAAATCTCCCAAACCCGCTATCCCTACTATGCAATCAGAAGAGATTTTGACTCTCTCTCCCTTGGATATTGGACTTTCCTTAACAATGGGAAGCGATGATAAAAGAGTTATAATGGAGATTACTAAAATAGAAGGTGTAACTTCGCTGGAGTATCAGCTATCGTACACATCCAAAGGCGATATTCCAAGAGGTGTAATCGGAACGCTAGATCTAAAAGGAAACACTATAAAAAAAGAAATTATTTTAGGAACCTGCTCAGATGTTTGTCATTACGACCAGGATGTATCTAATATAAAAATAATTATTAAGGTTACAAAGACGGACGGCAAAGTTTATCAGGTAGAAAAAAGCCTCTAGCACACGCTTCAAACTTCTGCTCAAAATTCAATCTCTACATTTAGTGTTTTAGGTTGATTTAACACACAATTTTGGTATTTTTGCTTATTGACACGCTTAATAATATGGTGCAAAATGAACTAAAGTGGGAAAAAGTGGAACAAAGTGGGACACTTCGACAAGCTCAGTGCAAGCAAAATTGTATGCTTATCGGTCAATACGAAGGAAAAATCGGAGCAAAGGGAAGAATTGCTTTCCCTAAGAAATTTAGGGAGATTCTTGGTGACAAATTAATAGTTACTTTAGGCTATGAAAACTCGCTCATCATTGTCTCGCAAGAGGGATGGAAATCACTTCTTGAAGGAACAGAAGGAAAGCCATTTATCCAGTCAGAAACTAGGGAAACACAACGATTTCTCCTTGGAGGAGCGAGCAATGTGGAACTCGATAGTAAAGGAAGGTTTGTTATGCCTTATTACCTACGAGAATTTGCAAAAATTAAAGACGAAATTATATTCCTAGGACTTAGTCGTTATGTTGAGATTTGGGATAAGGCAAGATGGACAGAGTACAGAGGAAATCTTGAAAAAAATATCGATGTTATTTCTCAAAGACTCGTTGATAAAGATAAAAAAGATGGCCAGGGGCAATGAATAACTTTCATACGCCTGTTCTTTTAAAAGAAGTAATAGATTTTCTAAGAGTTAAAAAAGGGTCAATGTACATAGACGCAACATTAGGCGGAGGAGGACAAAGCGAAAAAATTTTAGAATTAGGCGGAGTTGTACTTGGAATAGATGTTGATGAGGATGCAATTAGTTTTGTCAAAAGTCAAAAGTCAACCCTTCGGCTTCGCTCAGGGCAAGAAATCAAAAATCGGAATAACTTAACGTTTGCTCTTGGGAACTTTAAAAATATTGATAAAATTGCACGTTTAAAAGGTTTTAATAAAGTTTCCGGAATTCTATTTGATTTAGGGGTATCAAGTTATCAGTTAGAAAATCCGGAAAGAGGATTTAGTTTTCAGAAAAAGGGTCCGCTTGATATGCGAATGGACAAGAGTCTTTCGGTAAAAGCGGCGGATCTTCTGAATATCCTAACGAAAGGAGAAATTTATGAATTATTTTCTAAACTGGGTGAAGAGCGTTTTGCTTGGGCCATTTCTAACAGTATTGTTAGGGCCCGTGGAATAAAACCGATTAAGACGACTGAAGACCTGGTTTCGGTGATACAAGAATCATTGGGGAAAAAAGGTCGGACATCTGCCTTTGAGAGATCGAAAGTAGCAAAAAAAATATTCCAGTCCCTAAGAATAGCTGTTAATGATGAACTGAATAATTTAAAAGAAGCGCTGCCTAAGGCATATACGCTTCTTGATAGGAGGGGAAGACTTGCGGTTATAAGTTTTCACTCTCTTGAAGATAGAATAGTAAAAAATTATTTTAAGGAGTTTGAGAAAAAAAATATGGGAAAAATAATCACAAAAAAACCAATTAAACCATCAATTTATGAAACTGTAGAAAACAGAAGGAGTAAAAGTGCTAAGCTTAGGGTTTTTGAAAAAACCTAAGGTATGAAGAAACCAACATTTTTAATAATTATCATAATGTTTTTAATAATTGCATTATCTCTGATGAGAGTTATTGTATCCAATAATCTTTCAACAGCAGGAATTACGCTCTTAAAGCTTGAAAATAGGCTGAATTCGTATAAAATAGAAAATACAAATCTTCGCGAAAGGCTTTTAAATTTTACCTCTCTTTCTTACATTTCATCCGAATCATCCCAATTGGGTTTTGTAAAAAATAAAACAAATTTCACGCTGACAAAGCCTTTGCCTTTGGCTATTAAACAATGATATGGAGATATCGATTAACCTTAATTATTCTTCTTTTAACCTTTTGTCTAGTTGTCGCAAGACTTTTTTATTGGCAAGTCGTTAAGGCTTCGGAGCTATCTCTTCTTGGTCAGTCTCAGTACGGAAAGATAATAAAGGTGTTGCCCCAAAGAGGCGAAATAAAAACTTCAGATAATTTTCCAATTGTTGCAAATAAAATTTCATATCTTATTTTTTCAAACCCGAAAGAGATAAAAGATAAAAATAAAATTTCATTACTTCTTTCAAAAATACTCAATACAAAGGAATCATCAATGAGCGCACAGTTGTTTTTGGATCGTTTTTGGGTACCCTTAAAGACCGGACTCACTACGAAAGAAAAAGAAAACATTGAGAAGTTGAGTTTGCCCGGAATAGGATTTGAGAAACAATTTACACGATATTATCCCGAAGCTTCCATGGCCGCCCATCTTCTAGGTTTTGTAGGTAAAGATGAAGCGGGGCAGGATAAAGGTTATTTTGGAATAGAAGGGTATTATGATAGGCTTCTTAAAGGAAAAGGGGGTATTGCCGTTCAAATTCATGATGCCCTAGGAAGACCTATTTTGTCCCGGACAAATCAAAATTCAAAAGAAACAAAAGGTAGCAATTTAATATTAAATATAAACAGATCCATACAGTTTATAGTAGAGGAAAAATTAAAAAAAGGAATAGAACAATATGGCGCATCGGGAGGACTGGTTGGAGTTATGGATCCTAAAACAGGCAATATTCTTGCTCTTTCTTCATTTCCGGCATTCTCCCTCTTGGATTTCCAAGATTACGAACAGCGTTTATACAAAAATCCTTTTATTTCTAATTTGTATGAACCGGGTTCCACATTCAAACCCTTAGTTATGTCTGCGGCCTTAAATAGCAAGTTAGTTACTCCGCAGACAAAATGTCCTGTTTGCGCAGGACCTATTTCTGTTTCGGGTTTTGATATACGCACATGGAATAATAAATATTTTAAAGATAACAATATGGTTGGAATAATTCAGCATTCGGATAACGTTGGGATGGTTTTTGTAGCTCAGAAATTAGGTGTTGATAAAATGGTAAGCTATCTTTCTGCCTTTGGAATAGGAGATTTAACCGGGATAGATCTTCAGGGAGAAGTTTCACAGCCCCTTCCTCCAAAAGATTCGTGGTATCCCGTGGATTTGGCAACTAAAGGTTTTGGACAGGGAATTTCAATAACTGCGATAGAACTTTTAAGCGCTACTTCTGCTATTGCAAATAAAGGAGTCAGAATGGAACCTCACGTTGTCGGGGCAGTAGAGGACCCGAACGGAAAAATTTCTAAAATACCGCCTAAGGTTTTGGGGAAACCAATATCACAGGAAACTGCAAAGATAATGACAGAAATTTTGGTAAATGCGGTAAATAAAGGAGAGGCCTCCTGGGCAAAGATTCCCGGCTATAGAATCGCGGGAAAAACAGGAACTGCCTCAATTCCGGTTAAGGGACGCTATGATGTTAATCAAACTATCGCGTCCTTTATTGGTTTTGCTCCGGCCGACAATCCAAAATTCGTTATGGTTGTGATCCTAGACAGACCAACAGCTTCAATTTACGGAGCAGAAACTGCTGCTCCCATATTTTTTGATATTGCGCGGGATCTCATGCTATATTTTGGAATCGCTCCAAGCGAATAATAGATTATAGGCTTAAAAAAAGGTATAATTGGCATATGTGGAAAAAAATTAAGAATATTTATCATTTTTTTATAGCTTCTCTGGCGAATTTCTGGCATGGCTCACCTTCTAAAAATCTAATTGTTATAGGAATAACAGGTACAGATGGAAAAACAACTACAGCCTCACTTATTCACCACATTCTTAAAAGTTCCGGCTTTAGTTCCTCCATAATCTCCTCAATAGGAGCTGAAATAAATGGGAGAAAATACCCTTTGCCTTTTCATGTAACAACACCTCCGCCTTTTGCTTTGCAGAAATTTATAAAAAGGGCAGTGGCATTTAAAGAAAAAAGCTACTTGGTTTTGGAGGTCACATCCCATTCGCTAGATCAGCAAAGAGTATTTGGTATTAATTTTGAAATCGGCGTTATTACAAACATAACCCGGGAACACTTGGATTATCACAAGACTTACGAAAATTATATTAAAGCAAAAACCAAGCTTTTAGAAATGTCAAGAATTGCGGTATTAAATCAGGATGACGAGTCGTACGAGCTAATTAAAAAAGAGCTTGGAGAGTCAAAAAAAATAAAAATAATTACCTATGGATCTAGGAAATCTTCAGATATAAATCCAATCGATTTTAAATACAAAAGTAAATTACTTGGGCAATTTAATAAATATAATATTCTTGCAGGAATAGCAGTTTGTGTTAATTTAGGAATTAAAAAGAAAAAAATTATTAATGCTGTCGGGACATTTAATCCCCCTTTGGGAAGACAGGATATAGTTTATCCTTCGGCAGGCTCAGGACAAGGCGATTTTACCGTAATGATTGACTTTGCGCATACGCCGAATTCTTTTTTGCAAATTCTGAAAGTTTTAAGAAAAAAAGTGAAAGGAAGAATAATTCATGTATTTGGTGCGGCAGGACAAAGAGATGCCTTAAAAAGGCCGGAGATGGGAAAAATCTCTTCGGAGTATTCGGATATAGTTATAGTGACTTCGGAAGATCCACGGTCTGAGCGTATAGAAAAAATTACAGATGAAATAATTGCTGGAATAGATAATAGAGAAAATCGTATTAAAAATAAAACCCTTTTAAGAATTTCAGACAGACAAAAAGCAATAACTGAGGCAATAAAAATGGCCAAAAGAGATGACCTAGTCCTTTTGACGGGAAAATCTCATGAAAAATCTATAAATTATGGCTTGGGAGAAGAGCCCTGGGATGAGTTTGAAGCAGCAAAGGAAGCAATAGAATCAAGGAGTATGAATTATGAATCTAGAACTAAAATTAAGAATAAGAACCTAGAAAATTTATAAAACATCCTAGTGTCCTAGGGTGTCAAGCAAAAACCACCCCTGGGGTGTCTAGCGTATAAAAAATGAGGAAAATTAAATCAATTCATTTTGTAGGATTAAAGGGAGTTGGAATGACTCCCTTGGCAATTATTGCAAAAGAGGCGGGAATGAAAGTAACAGGATCTGACATAAAAGAAGAATTTATTACAGATATTTCTTTAAAAAATGCCGGAATTGCGCCTTTCATTGGTTTTTCTAAGGAAAATGTTAAAGATGCGGATTTGGTGATAGCAACGGGAGCGCACGGAGGCTTAAAAAACATAGAAGTATTAGAGGCAAAAAAAAGAGGAATTCCTGTCTGGACACAGGGACAGGCTGTTGGAGAGTACATGAGAGGAAATCTGTTCAAAAGAGAATTTATTGGGATTTCTGTTGCCGGATCTCACGGAAAAACAACAACAACCGCAATGATTGCAACAATTCTTGCGGAAAATAATTTGGATGCTTCTTTTTTAATTGGAACAGGAAGCGTTCCGTCTCTTGGTGCTCCCGGACATTTTGGGAAAGGAAAATACTTTGTTGCCGAAGCGGATGAATATGCAACTGAACCGGAGTCGGATCTTACTCCAAAATTTTTATGGCAGAATCCCAAAATTGAGGTCTTTACGAATATAGAATTTGATCACCCGGATATTTATAAATCAGTAGATGAAATAAGAGAAGACTTCTTAAGATTTGCAAATAAAATTCCAAAAGACGGTATTCTTATTGCCGGAGGAGACGATAAGCAAATAAAAGAACTCTTAAAAGACTACAGCGGAGCTAAAGTAACTTTTGGGTTTTCCCCAGTCAATGATTATGTTTTGGAAAAAGTAAGATATGAAGACGAGAAAATGTTTTTTTGGATTTCTGCAAAAGGTACATCTTTGGGAGAATTCCCACTCAATGCTATTGGAGGCTTCAATATCTCAAATGCTCTGGCTTCTATAATTGCGGGAGTAGAAGTTGGTTTGTCCCTGCAAAATATAAAAAAGGCGATTGGGAAATATAATGGTTCAAAAAGAAGATTTGAGTTTATCGGAAGACTTAAAACAGGAGCTAAAGTTTTTGATGATTATGCCCATCATCCAACCGAAATCAAAAAAACTCTTGCTGCTATTAGAAAGAATAATTCAAAATCAAAAATAGTATGTATATTTCAGCCGCATACATATTCAAGAACAAAAGCCTTGTTTTCGGACTTTGTTACTTCATTTTATGATGCAGACACCGTTATATTAATGGCTATATACCCTTCCTTGCGGGAAGAAAAAGATTCTACCGTTTCATCGGAACTTTTAGCTCAAAAAATAAGCCAGACTCACAGGGATGTCCTTTTTTTGCCGGATGAGTCTTCTGTGGTAGAATATATCGATAAAAAAAAGTACGGTGATAATACTATTATTATTACAATGGGAGCAGGAGATGTTTATAAAATAAGCGAAAAATTAGATTTTAGATAATTTATGGAAACATTTGTCATAAAAGGCGGAACAAAATTAAAGGGAAAGATATCTGTATCAGGTTCTAAGAACGTGGCTTTAAAAGCTTTGGTAGCAGCATGTCTTACGGATGAGGAAGTCGTAATAGAAAATATCCCCTTAATATCTGATTTTATGGTTATGGTAGATATAATTGAGGATCTTGGAGGAAAAGTTAAAATAAAAGACCATACAGCCGTCGTCAAAATCAAAAAAATTAAAAAAACCAGAATATCTTTAGAAAAAGCCGCGTCAATTAGAACCTCTGCTATGTTTATGGCGCCTCTTCTGGCAAGATGCGGGCAGGCAGTTATTCCAAACCCGGGGGGTTGTAGAATCGGTGCAAGGCCAATGGACAGGATAATTGGAGGAATTGAAAAAATGGGGGTTAAGGTGTTTTATGATAGTAAAGATGGATATTTTTATTTAACTTCTAAAAATAGAATGAAGTCTGCAAATTATAAATTTGAAAAAAACACTCATACGGGAACCGAAACTCTTATTCTTGCATCTGTTTTAGCAAGAGGAGAAACAATCTTGGATAATGCGGCAGAAGAGCCGGAGGTTTCGGAGCTTATAAATCTTTTGAATCTGATGGGTGCAAATGTGAGAAGAGTTAACAGAAGAAAAATAATAATCAATGGCGTTTTAAAGCTTCATGGAGCAAAATTTAAAATTCCTCCGGATAGGAATGAAGTAGTTACGTTCGCAATTGCTGCAGTAATTACAAAGGGGGATGTCTTTATTAAAAATATAAACAAGAATGGTCTTGAAGAGTTTTTAGAAAAATTAAAAATTGCAGGAGGAGGAATTGAGGAGAAAAAAGAAGGAATAAGATTTTATTATATTGATGGAGTCAGTCCGACAAACACTGCCACCTCTTTCTATCCAGGCTTTATGACAGACTGGCAAGGTCCTTGGCTGATTTTAATGACTCAGGGGGAAGGTATTTCTACTATCCATGAGACAGTTTACGAGAATAGATTTGGTTATGTGGGAGAACTTTCGAAAATGGGGGCACAGATCGAACTCTTTAATCCGGTCGTTAGAAACCCAAAAAAATTTTATAACTTTAATTTTGAAGACAATAAACCGGAGTATAAACATGCTGCAAAAATTTACGGACCCGTTGATTTTCATAATGCGGCAATTAATATTTCGGATTTGCGGGCAGGGGCAACGCTTGTCTTAGCAGCGCTTGCGGCAAATGGGGAAAGTGTGGTTTTTGGAGTAGAACATTTAGACCGAGGGTATGAAGATTTTGATAGAAGAATAAAAAAATTGGGAGGTAATATAAAAAGAGTAAAGGAATAATATGCAGGCTGTACTACTTGCGGCCGGAAAATCGAGCCGTTTCTATCCATACAATTATTTTTCGCACAAGTCTCTTATTAAAATTTTAGGGAAACCTATTATTGTTCATACAATTGAGTCAATAAAAAAATCCGGAATAAAAGACATTATTTTAATTATTTCAAAAGATTCCGAAATTAAAAAAATACTGGGTAGTGGTAAGAATCTCGGAGTAAACATTCAATACGTTGTTCAAAAGGAGCCAACCGGAGGGGGCAACGGGCTTCTTTTGGCGGAAAAATCAATAGGTGGAGATTTTTTTCTGTTAAATGTTTCCCGCGTTGATTTTTGGGAGTTTAAAGAATTGATGCTTAGTAAAAAAAGTAAAAATGATAAAGCTATTCTTCTTGCTAAAAAGGAAAAGAACTTAGAGAAATACGGCTTTTTAAAAGTAGAGAAAGATAAAGTCCTGGATCTTATAGAGAAACCGCAAAAAGGAAAAGAACCATCTAATTTAAGGCTTATCGGAATCTATCTTTTCACCAAAGATTTTTTAAAAACTTTAAGACAAACACTGGATGAACATTACAGACTGGAAAAGGCAATTTCCAGTTTTTCCAAAATTCATCCGGTAAAATTTGTTGAAACAGAAAAAGAAGCTCCGTCTCTTAAATACTCCTTCGATCTTTTAGGAATTAAAAATTACTTATTAAAAAACATTAAAAAATCAATTGGAAAAAATGTAAAAATCGCAAAAAGTTCGGAAGTTATCGGAAAAGTAATTATTCAAGATGGAGTAGAGATTATGGAAGGTGCAAGAATAAAAGGGCCGTGTTCTATTGGAAAAAACTCAGTTATAGGAAACAACGTAATTTTAAGAAACGGGGTTGATGTAGAAGAAAACTGCGTAATCGGAGCAAACATGGAGATAAAAAATAGTTTAATAATGAAAGGGACAAAAGTTCACTCGGGATTTATCGGAGATTCAATTATTGGAGAAAATTGTCGAATTGGTGCAGATTTTTCAACCGCCAATGTGAGACTTGATAGAAAACCCGTTGGGGTTGTCATAAAAGAGAGAGAGATCGATTCAGGTTTAAATCATCTCGGAACCTTAGTCGGCAGAAATACAAAAATAGGTATTAAAGCATCAACCATGCCAGGGACAGTTATCGGACAAAATGCTATTGTCGGCCCCTCAACAGTAGTTTTAAATAATGTAGTAGAAGATACAAAATACTTTACCAAATTTAAAGAAATTGTTGTAAAAAAATGAAAAAACAAAAAATAATTCTTTTCGACATTGATTATACTTTGTTTAATACTGATGTTTTTAAAGAAACACAACTCAAAAAACATTCGGTATATAATGAAGTGCATGGCGTCTTAGAGAAACTTTCAAAAATAGCGCAGCTTGTAATTTTTTCCGAAGGTGAAATCGACTTTCAAAAAACAAAACTGGAGAAAACAGATATTAAAAAATATTTTAAAGAACAAAATTTACATATCTCTAAAAGTAAAATTGATAAATTGCGACAAGTTTTGAACAGATATTCACATGGGCAAATTTTTTTTGTTGATGATAAATTGAGTATTTTACATGATGCAAAAAAACTGTTGTCTGATGTATTTACAATTTGGGTAAAACGAGGAATATATGCCAAAAATCAAAAACCAATCCTAGGGTTTAAACCGGATGCAACAATAGATAATCTAAAAGAAATTATTTCAATTATTCATAATTCATAAATCATAAATCTTATATATGTGTGGGATTTTCGGATATGTCGGGAAAAACAATAATGCTGCTCAAATAAATCTTGAAGGGCTAAAACTTCTTGAATATCGCGGTTATGACAGCTGGGGAATAGCGGTAAAAGTTGAAAGTTCAAAGTTGAAAGTTCAAAGTTCGAGTAGTAAATTTATTGTCGAGAAGCATGTCGGCAAAATCGGCGACGCAAATCTCAACCATCAACTCATAACTCATAACTCCTCGCTCGCAGTAGGCCATACTCGTTGGGCAACGCATGGCGGAGTTACTGTTCAAAATGCGCATCCTCACCTAGACTGCACGAAATCAATCGCTGTTGTTCATAACGGAATTGTAGAAAATTTTCAAGAGTTAAGAAACGATCTTTTTAAAAAAGGTCATAAATTCTTATCCGAAACCGATACAGAAGTTATACCTCATTTAATCGAAGAGTTCATAAAAAGGCGGGGATTTGCGTCTTCGGTTCGCGATGCTTTTAATAAACTTAAAGGACTGAATGCAATAGTTGTCGCAAATGCAAAATCGAGTGAAATAATCGCCGCAAAAAACGGCTCTCCCCTTGTTGTAGGGATTGATAAGAATGCTTTTATTATTGCCTCAGACCTTATTGGAATATCAGATTACACTAATATAGTGATTTTTTTAAAAGACAATCAAATGGTTATTTTAGGAAAGGACATAAAATTATTATCTTTGCCAAAAGGAAATAGAATTAAAGAAAACATTGAAAAAATAAATTTTAAATTTGAAAAATCAAGTAAAGGTAATTTTGAACACTTCATGATTAAAGAAATTTATGAACAGCCAAGAATTATTAGAAATATTGCAAAAAATTACGACAAAGATATCGAATTTTTGAGCAAACTTGTGGAAAAAGCAAAAGGGATTTTTTTTATTGGAGCAGGTACTGCTTATAATGCTGCATTATCCGGCACTTATCTATTTTCAAAAAACGCTCATATGCACGTAAATACTTCTGTTGCGTCTGAGTTTAACTATTTAGAGAATTTTTTGACAAAAAAAAGTTTGGTTATTGCCCTTTCTCAAAGCGGAGAGACAATTGATGTTATAGAGCCCTTAAATAGAGCAAAAAAGCGAGGAAGTAAAATTGTTGGTATAACAAATGCTATTGGTTCATCCATTTATAGAATGGCGGATTTCAATATTCTGTTAAATGCCGGGACAGAAACAGCTGTTGCATCTACTAAGGCGTATACTGCAAAACTTTCGATAATTCTTCTTCTTGTTTTTTCAATAATAAATAAATTAAAAGATGGAAAAGAGATGCTTTTGAAAGTCTCAGATGAAATAGAAAGACTTCTTAAGAAAGAAAATCTAAAAAAGATCAAAGATATTTCAAAAAGTTTAAATAATTCCGATACCATATATATAATAGGCCGCGGCGTGTCATATTCCTCAGCGCTTGAGGGATCACTTAAAATTAAAGAAGTAAGCTATAAATACTGCGAGGGACTTGCGGGCGGAGAGTTAAAACATGGCCCAATTGCGCTTATTCAGAAGGGAAGTCCATGCATCGTTTTTGCGCCAAATGATGAAACATACGAGTCAATAATTTCAAATGCAATAGAAGTAAAATCCCGGGGCGGAATGATAATCGGGGTATCTGCGAAAAATTCCAAAGCATTTGACGAGTGGATAAAAGCGGAGGATCTTTCAGACGGAACTTTTATAACACAAATTGTTCCCTTACAGCTTTTGTCTTATTATCTTGCAGTTGAGAGAGGGCTTGATCCGGATAAGCCGCGAAATTTAGCCAAAAGCGTTACCGTAAAGTAAATTTTGATCCTTTGAGCAATGGAGCTCCTACTATTGACTTAAATCCGTAATTGTTAACGCAGTATCGCATAGCGTTAAAGAGTAGCATAGAAGTTTAATAGTTTGAACTATTGAATCCTAAGTCAAAAGTTTTTTCTTTGCAATTTTTTTGCATAAAGCTCTTTTCCCAATCGTCGTTTCCTTTCGTAAGGTGGGCTTCCGTAGAGTTTTGGAGGTGAGAGTCTAAGTAAAATCTCTTCAATTTTATCAAACAAGACTTCTTTTTTTTGATCGGCAAGAAATTTTTGAGTAACCTTCTGATAACCACCATTTTGACTGTGTTTTAAAAAGTAAGAAACAGTCATGATGGTTGGTCGTGAGACTTTTAGTGTATGATCTATCTTGTCCCAAGTGTATCCTTTTGTCAGAAGTATGGCGATTGCCAGTCTTTTAATGAGCATAATTTTTTCGCTGGGGGAGAGAAGGTCTTCTATAAAAACTTTTACTTCTTCTTTGGTTTTTAAATCAGAAATCGTTTTTAAAAAAATCTCAAAAATATATGATTCTAATCTTTTGTCTAATACTCTTCTCGATACTTTACTCATTAATTTAATAGTTTGAACTATTGAACCAGCGTTGTCAAGGAGGGGAGTATAGCATTTAGTTGAAAAAGTCTATTTGGGGAAAAGTTTTAAACAGTTAAATTTCACCGAAAATCTTGAAGAAAGATTCACAAATCTTGCCAAAAGCGTCACGGTAAAATGATCTCAAAAGGTTTTATTTCGTACAAATACTCCAGCAAATTTATCTCCATATACTAACTTCCATTTTTTCTCTCTCGCAAGCTTTAAAAGCCTTTTATAAACAGGTTTTTCGGGCGACATCAAAACAACATTATACTTAGAATTATCTATATCCTTGAGGTTTTGCTCGTATCCGTAATAATCGGCAAAAGAGCTATATCCTTTTTTGTCTCTCCAAAAAGACATGCGACCGTCGATACTTGGTTTTATTTGAGGATAATTCCATATTATCCACCCGCCCCAATTATACAAAGTCAAAAGATTTTTGTCTAATTTATTTTTTATAATATACTCAACCGATCTCCTCGAGCATTTTGCAAATTCCCTGCAGTAAACATCCCAAGACATATCTTTATACTGTGAGATAGGAATTTTTATAAAAAAAATTATTAAAAGATAAAGAGCAAAAAAAACAATAGATGAATATAATGTGGCGGTTTTTGAATTAGGCTTTAAAAAAACAGCCAAAGACGAAAGTATGGGAAAAGTCATATAATACATTGGCCAGCTGTATCTTCTTGCCCAAAATGACATACAAAAAAAAATAATAACAAGACCTATAAATTGAATTACATCTCTGTATTTGTTATTTAAAAATAAAAAAATTAACCCCAAAGATAGCAAGATCGCCATTACAATATTTTTCCACCACAACTCACTTAACTGCTCAACATAGAGCCATTCCATAACATATTTTTGTGATGGATTACCAAAGTGATTGAATGCCTCTTGATAAACGCCTACTGCGAAAGGATTAAAAAGAGTTGCTAAAATTGCAGTTATAACTAATAGAGCTGATATTTTAAAACTGCTTATAAGAATTATTTTTGTTCTTTTATTCGAAAAATAAAAGTTTTTTATATTCTTAATAAATTCCCAAATACCAAGAATCACAATTCCTAATATAAATTCTCCGTGAAAATTAGCCCATAAAACAAATAGCCCAAAAATTAGAAGGAATTTTTTAAGTCTTGTATTCTCATATTTATTAAGAGTATAAAATAGTATACCTAAAAACATAATACTTAGAAGTTGTGCTCTAAATGAAACTTGGTTAACGGGGTATGTAAAAAAAAGAATAATAGGAAAAAGTATAATTTCTTCCCAAGCAGTTAATTTTACCGCTCTTGAAAAAAAGTAAAAAGATAAAGTTACAACTAATGCTCCTAGAAGTGTTAGTCCTAAAAATCCTAAATTGTTAAATACGGCATAGGTTAAAATATCGGTTGCCCAAGAATGGTTGATCCATTTATAATCTGCCATCATCGTAGAAAAGATATTGTCTCGCAAAATTTGGCCGTGTTTGAAAAAATATTCACCATATTTTAAGTGCCATCCCAAATCCGGATCGTACGGGCGGAATATCGAGGCAGTAAAAACTATTATGTATGGAATAATATTTTCGATTAATTTCTTCATTTTTATAGTCTGTGTTTGAGATTATACAATTGTACAAGACAGTATTCAACAAAATATTTGACTAAACAAATCTTAAGTGCTACAAATGAAGTATGAGGAGACTGTCTGTTTTTCTGTTTTTTGTTCTTGCAGTCATAGGATTGATATTTTTAAAATCCTATGTTTTAGCAATAACCTTTCCAGTTCCCCCAACTCCCCCAAAAGCTCCGGAAAGAATGATCATAAGATTTAGAGAATCGGCCTCATCTTTTTCCAGAGAGAGTTTACTGAAGACGCATAAAATCTCTATAAAAGAAAAAATAAAATTGCCCAATACTTTTGTACTTAGTGTTTCTGCTGAAAAAAAAGATAGTCTCATTAAGATTTTCTCCCAAAACAAACTTATAGATTATATTGAGCCGGATTTTATAGCCCAAAAAGTTGAAGTTCCCAATGACCCTTATTATTCTAATCAGTGGGGTCTTACAAAAATTCAGGCCGCTTCGGCTTTTGATGTTACTCACGGGTCCTCGAATATAAAAATTGCAGTCGCTGATACAGGAATAGACGATACTCATCCGGATCTTTCTGGAAAAGTTGCAGGAAGAGCAAATTTTACAACCGATGCGGATTTTGACGGTGACGGACACGGAACTCACGTTGCAGGAATTGCATCAAGTATTACCAATAATAGCATAGGGATAGTAGGAACAGGATATGAAAGCAGGCTTTTGTCGGTTAAAGTTTTAGATAACAACGGCTCGGGATATTATTCCTGGATTGCAAACGGTATTATTTGGGCAGCCGACAATGGAGCAAAAGTCATAAATTTGAGCTTGGGAGGAACCTCTTCTTCATTCACTCTACAAAATGCTGTGAATTATGCATGGAATAAAGGCGCAGTGGTAGTAGCGGCGGCCGGAAACAGAAACTCCACGAGTAGATTCTATCCTGCATATTATTCAAATTCCATGGCAACTGCGGCAACAGACCAAAACGATAAAAAAGCAAGCTTTTCAACCTACGGATCTTGGGTGGATGTGGCAGCTCCAGGCGTTGATATATTTTCAACATATAATAACGATGGGTACGTAACACTATCTGGAACGTCTATGGCTGCTCCTTTTGTTTCGGGGCTTGCAGGACTTATTTTTGGATTTCATCCCGATTGGAACAACATTCAAGTGCGTGACAAACTTCAGTCTTCATCAGATCAAATCCCAGGAACAGGATCTTACTGGACTTACGGAAGAATTAATGCGTGTAAAGCAGTAGATTGTATCTTGTTGCCAACACCAACCATAACACCAACTCCAACCCCTACCCCGATTCCTACTCCTTCTATAACTCCAAGTCCAACTCCCGAACCAACCCCGATTCCTACTCCAACCCCGACACCAACATCAAAACCCTGGTGGTGCAAGTATATTCCATCCCATTCTCTTTGCCAATAAGATTACCTCATTTGACAGGTCATATATAATAGTATGGGCAGGATATGAGAAATCTTCAGCTTTTAGTAATATTAGTATTAATTATATTTGCTGTTTCTCTTATTCAAGAAGAAGGTTTAGGCAGTAAGCAAATTCAGAAAAAAAATATTATGACTCCAATCCCAACTCCTACGCCGATTTCCATTCCTACTTCAATACCCTCTACTTCTACCCCCATACCTTCTTCTCAAATAAACATGTCGTCTTTTGTTTATCCCGGTTCAATAATTTTAAATCAATCGGGAGATGAAATGACTTTGCAAAGCACAGATGATCCGCAAGCAATCACCAACTGGTATAAAGAAAAAATTACAGGTATGGGAATGAACGCAAAATCTTTTGTACAGACTAACACAAACGGAAATGTTCTTAATAAATTAATTGGGGCGAAAGCAGGATTTAAAGTAAAAATACAGATTGAAAAAAACAGCTCGGGTAATATTACCGCAATTAAAGTTTCCTTAGGATAACTTTATAATATTAATTTAGCCCATGAAGATGGGGTATTGACAAGAAATTTTTAGTTTGGTATAGTCCGTTTACAAATGTTCTGCCCCGAAAAGGGGCTTTTTATTTTGGACAATATTAATATGGAAGAAGAAAAACAAACAGCACCGATTACAATTCCATCCTCCTCTTTTGATATAAAGAAGGTAAAGAACAAAATAAGTAATTTATTAAATATAGGAACCTCTGGCAGAAATTTTGGAAATAAAAATAATTCACGCTTCTTTCTTTTTTTTATCGCAATTGCTCTTTTGATTCTTTCTTTCTATCTTGGAAAATCGCTAAATCAAAATTCAATAAGCTATAAGGATGACAGACCTCTTCCGGCGGCAACAAAGGCAAGACAGGTTTTAAATAAAGAATTCGAGTTTCCCTTAAAAGATGGTAAAGGTAATGAGGTAAGTAGAATAAAGTACGGAATTGAATCTGCAGAACTTCAGGATTCAATCATCGTAAAAGGACAAAGAGCAAGAGCAGTCAAGGGGAGAACTTTTCTTATTTTAAATCTTAAAATTTCAAACAACTTTACTCAAGGAATCGAAATTAACAGCAGGGACTATGTAAGGCTTTCAATCAATAGTTCAAAAGAATTGATAGCGGCAGATATCCACAATGACCCTATTGCGGTCCAGGCAATATCCACCAAATTTACAAGACTTGGATTTCCAATAAACGATTCGGACAAAAACCTAATGCTGCGAATAGGAGAAATAAAAGGCAAAAAAGAAACGATAAATCTTAATTTTAAGTAATATAGTGCATTCTCAAAAAGATAAAGTTGCCATAATCGGTGAAATACAGAAAGCTCTTGATGACATAATATTTGGAAGCGTTGAGCTTTATGTCCAAAACCGCAAAGTCACTCAAATTACAGTTCGTCACATAAAAAAGACAAATGTAGAAATGGAAAAAACTCCCCGAGCTGATTCTCAAAGCGAAGTTAATTTAAAAATAGGTATTGACAAACAAAAAAGCGTTTAATATAGTTAGAAGTAACAATATAGGTTAAAGATATAAGCTGACCGCAAACGGAGGCTTTTCTAGACAATCCTAAAAAAGGTTTGGATAGAGGAGCCTCCGTTTTCGTTTCATAACGATTACGGAACTAGGAAGTGCAATCCGTCCCGCCGATTGGCGGGAAGAAGGAAATTTAAAAAAGAGAGGAGGTGAAACATAAATGAACGAAACAAAAAGAAAAATAGGAGTAGCAATTGCAACCGGAGCGCTTTTACTTAATGCATTTGTACCCCTGGCAATGGCAGATACCACAATCCAGATTTCCGGAAACGGTTCAAGCTCAAATAACACAGCTAATGTGGATGTGAACCAATCAACAACTGTTGTTCAAAATAACACGGCAAACGTTACCAATAACGTTGATGTTGATGCAGATACCGGAGACAATGACGCAGAGGACAACACAGGTGGAGATGTTTCTATTGAAACCGGTGATGCCGATGTAGATGTTAATGTTTCCAATACTCTCAATAGCAACAGTGCGAATGTTGATTGCTGCCAAAGCGGAGATACCGAAGTCTTAATTCAGGGAAACGGCACTCATTCTGATAATGATGCCAATCTGAATTTAACGACCAATACATTCGTTGGCCAGTTTAATGATGCAGACGTAGACAATGATGTCGACGTTGATGCAGACACCGGAGACAATGACGCAAAGGACAACACAGGCGGAGATGTTTCTATCGAAACCGGTGATGCCAGCGTGAAAGTTTCGGTTTCCACAACAGCAAATGCTAACTGGGCCAATGTTGGCTCAGATGGAAACGGCGGAGACCTAAGTCTTCGAATACTTGGCAACGGAAGCTGGAGCGTCAACACAATCAATCTAGATCTTGATAGCTCTGTAGTATTAGTCCAGGATAACTATGCAGACGTAGACAATGATGTCGACGTTGATGCAGACACTGGAGACAATGACGCAGAGGACAACACAGGTGGAGATGTTTCTATTGAAACCGGTGATGCCGATGTAGATGTTAATGTTGACAATATGGTCAACTTCAACTGGGCAGACGTTAATTGCGGATGCCTTTTTGACGACCTGTTGGCAAAAATCGATGGGAACGGCACAGATTCTGATAATGATATAAATGCAACTCTTTCTTTCAATGATAATGAAGAAGAAGACGGCTCATTTCAGGAGAATGATGCTGACATCGATAATGATCTAGCTGGTCATCACGGCGGTATTGATGCCGACACAGGCGGAAACGATAACGAAGACAATACTGCAGAAGGAGATGGTGACCCATCTATCGAAACCGGCGATGCCGATGTAGAGGTGGATGTAAACAACTCCGGTAATGTCAACGTGCTCGGTGACGCAGACTTTGAATTCCCGTCTTTCGACTTTGATATAGAGTTCTCTCTAAGTCTAAGCGAACTTCTCGGACTTCTCGGTTTGTTAGGCTAAATTTTTGATTGTAGGGATGTCCTGCTGGCACTTCGGCAGGACACCCTACAACAAGAAGCTTTCCGCCAAAGGCGGATCAGCCTAGGGCTGAAAAATTAATAAATAAATTAGAATACCAAAAAGAAATTAAAACAAAAATATGAAAGAAAAAGTTAAAAAATATTTATCGATATTATTAATAGTATTGCTGGTCCTTTTCCAGGGCAGTGCTGTTTTTGCCTTTGAGGTGCCTAGCGCGCCGACTGCGCCTTCTGCGCCAACAGCTCCCGAAGCACCTGAAACAACAATTGAGGCTCCAACCGCGCCCGAAGCGCCAACAGCTCCCGAAGCACCAACTGCTCCAACCTTGGAAGAGGCTTTGGCGCCTGACCCAACCCCTGCTCCGACAGAAGGAGAAACAAGCGGGGAGAATCAAAACGCTGATTCACAAAGCCAAGAAACAACGACACAGGATCAAGAACAAACAGGAATTAATAATTCCGGAAACGTCGGTGACACTTCCATAGATACTGGTGATGCAAACACAACAGGAGTAATAACAACTCTGGGAAATACAAATACTACTAACGATGCTGAGGGCGGAGGAGGCGACGGAAACAGCGTAAGCGTCGTAAATTCCGGAAACGGAACAAATTCCACTAACGACGGTTCGGTTTCTTTATCCGGAAACAACAACACATTCCAGGATAACAGCGCTGCAATCGGAAACAATCTTAACCAATCATCAACAAGCGGAGATAATGCTTCGGACAACAATGTAGGAAATACAACTATAAACACAGGCGATGCAAATACCACTGCCACTGTAATAACGGGAGTTAATACTAATGTTGATGGAATTATGGTGTCGCAGTTCAATATTGCCGACGACCATATGGGAGATATAATTCTGGATTTTGGAGCAGGTTGTATCTCAGGATGCGCTCAGGGAGGCTCAATTTTAGCACAAAACTCCGGCAACGGAACGGATTCAACAAACAATGCATCTGTAACAGACAACTCAACCAACAATACTTTTCAAACTAACGATGCGTCGATTGAAAGCAATTTGACACTTTCTTCCGATTCCGGAGATAACTCCGCAAGCGCCAACACAGGAGGGGATTCAACAATCGAAACAGGAGATGCAAATGTAGCTGCTAATTTACTGACATTTGCAAACAACAATCTGGCGGGAAATGTTGTCTTTGGAGTAGTGAATATATTCGGCGATTTGATAGGAGACATACTTTTTCCCGAGAGCGCCCTTTCCTGCTCGACCTGCGGCGGGAATGTAACTTTAGCAAACACTGGAAACGGCTCGGACTCGACAAACAACGCAACAGTAAACCAGACAAACTCCGATTCGACATTCCAGTATAACGATGCAAATATAGAAAACAACTTGCTTTTAGCAACGACCACCGGAGGAAATGAGGCATCCGGCAATACAAACGGGAACTCAACGATCGAAACCGGAGATACGCAGGTTATTGCTCAAGTCCTAAACGTTGCCAACATGAATTTAATTGGAGGAGACATATGGCTTGTTTTGGTTAACGAAGCAGGACAGTGGATAGGAAGAATTCTGGGAGCGCCCGACGGAGCAAATTACGCCGGATCGGCCGGCACAGAGTTCGTAATAGATGAAAATGGTGAGATAACAACAATAAATTCAGGAAACGGCTCGGGCTCAACAAATAATTCAACCATAAACCAATCCAACAATGATACCATTGTTCAGACGAACAATGCTAATATAGTAAATAATGTAAATCTTTCCGCAAATACCGGCGGAAATACTGCGAGCAACAATACCGGAGGAGACTCAAAAATTAAAACAGGCGATGCAAAAATAGTCGCGAATATAGTCAACTTTGTAAATAATAATATAATCGGAAACGGAAGGTTGTTTGTGACGGTCGTTAACGTATTTGGAAGCTGGTTTGGGGATTTTGTAACGCCGGGGACTCATAAAGAAAATAGCAATAATTCCGTAATCGGTGGTCCCCAAACAGTAAGCGTGCCAGAGTCAAGCAATAGTCAATCAAATAACAGTTCTTCTTCTGGGGGTGGCAGCAGTTCTAGCTCGTCTAATTCATCAAGCAACTCTGTGCCATTTGTAGGCGGAGTTATTGCCGGATTAACAGTAGACAGAAATATTCTTGCAATTTCCGCACAAAGTTTACAAAATTCTGATGATACTCAAACACCTGGAGTCAATAATGCTTTAAAAGACGGTAAAACCAATACAATAAATATAAATCTAGCATGGGCAGTTTTGGTATTGCCGATCTTAGGAGTCGGATTTATCTTAAGAAGAAAAGCGTTTTTATTTTTAGGGAGAATTATCAAATGATAAAGAAAATATTTGCGTCATCAGCTTTTTTGATAGTGGGACTATTTGTAGTAGTATCCGGTGTTTTCGCAGAAGAAATTTCTGTATCAAATAATGGTGCTGGTTCAAACAACAATGTTTCGATAAACAACAGTTCTTCCTCAACTGTTGAGCAAACAAATAATGCTGATATACAAAATAATGTAGATACGAGCGCAAATACGGGAGATAATTCCGTATCCTCAAACAACGCAGATGCAAACATCACTACAGGAAATATAGAAAGTTCCTCAACGGTTTCTAATGAAAACATAAATACAAATTTTGCAGAAGGTGAAGGATGCGGAGGATGTGCTTCGGATATCTTTATTGATATCGAGAATAACGGTTCGAGCTCAATTAATAGCGTTAATTTGGGAATTTCAAACAGTACCGATATTAATCAAACAAACTCAGCGCAAATTACCAATAATTCACAGACCCACGCAAATACCGGTAATAATCAGGCAAACAATAATAATGGGGATGTAACGATTATAACCGGAAATATTACTTCCCTAATTTCTATCTTAAATAAAAACATTAATTTAAATTTCGATCCGGAAGATAATAACAGCGATCCCATCGTAATTTCAATTAATGGTAACGGAAGCGGGTCAATTAATAGTATAGTTTTGTTTTTTGGCAACAGTCTTAATTATAGAAGTAATAATTTTGCAAATATACAAAATAATGCAATACAAAATTTAAATACAGGGGGCAACACAGCAAATAATAATGATGGAGCGATTCTTATTGCAACAGGGGATATTATAAGTGTTATCACAATAGGAAATGAGAATATTAATGGGTCTTTCTTTAATCCCCCTCCGAGCGAAATAATTCCTCCACCGGGAGGAGGCACCACGCCGCCAATTGGCGGAGAAGTTCCGCAGCCAGCCACTCAGCCATCTTCTACGAGCGGAGGAGGTAATGGCAGTTCTATAGGAAGTGCAGGACAAGTATTGGGCGCTGCGGTAGGAGCTGTTTTGCCGGCTACGGGAAATTATCTTTTGTTGCTGATGACGCTTCTTTGTATTATAATGTTTTTAGCGGGTGGGTTTTTGCGCTTTGGTTCAGATACATCTCCTCCCCTTGCGTATGCAGTCTAAAAGACTCAAACACTTAATCGGAAACGCCTTAATGGCGTTTTCTCTTTTATTGCTGGTTTTTATTTATTATCCGATTATATCTTTATATCTTTTTCCCAAAAAGATTGATAGCAAAGTTTTAACTAAGCCGTTTTATATAGAAATTCCTAAGATAAATGTTGCCTCACAAATTATTCCAAATGTAGATCCATTTAACGAAACAGAATATAGAAAATCTCTGGAGAATGGAATAGCTCACGCAAAAGATACTTCTCTTCCCGGAGAAAAAGGAACATCTTTTCTTTTTGCCCATTCATCGGATTTACCGTGGAGAATTACACGATACAATGTTGCGTTTTTTCGGCTTCCCGAACTTCAAAAAGGAGATATAATTATTATTTCAAAAGATAGGAAATTATATAAATATAAAGTAACTGATAAAAAAACAGTCTGGCCGAATGAAGTTAATTATCTTCTTGAGACTAAAAAAACACAACTAATTCTTCAGACCTGCGTTCCAATAGGTACTTCTTTCCAAAGACTTCTTGTCTTCGCCGAACCTATTTGACCGAGGTGTCAATAGGAATCCACCTCCCAGGTGGACTAGGTAGGACACCTCGGAGGGGACAAAAAGCCCCGCATTTCTGCAGGGCTTTTTAAAACAGCCTGAAATCCTATCTTATGGGCCTGGATCGGGCGGAACCGCTGTATTGGTATTTCCGGACACAGTTATATTGATCGTAGAATTTGTATTTCCCGTATCAACGCTGACATCTCCGCCGTTTGTCGTATTGTTGTTCGCGTCATTCAAGCCTGTATTTTGAATGACCACAACTCTGTTTATTACTATTGCCGTATTTCTCTGGTCAACGGTTAGTCTTCTTTCAACCTTTATCCTGCACCTGTTTCTTGAATCCCTACCGTTTCCTGAGATTGTGCAGGTTTGATCTGCAAAAGCAGCCGCAGGCAGCAATGAAGCTGCCATGAATGAGCCGGCTACCAAAGCGCCTGCAATTTTTTGTTTAATTGTCATTTTATTCACCTCCCCTCATTGTTATAATTCACAAGTAAATTCAGTTTCTCCGTCACAAGTATCCATTCCCGAACCACCTCTTATCCTATCTGTACCGATCCCTCCGGTCAGATTATCATTGCCTGATCCTCCACTTATATTGTCATTACCGTCGTTTCCCAAAACTGTGTCATTATCAGAACCGGCATCTATCTGATCATTCCCCAAACCTCCGTCTATCTGATCGTTACCCGACCCGCCATTTATAATGTCGTTTTGAGGTCCTCCATCGTGAATATCATTTCCCGATCCACCGTTTAGAATATCCTGGCCTGAACCTCCAACAAGACAATCATTTCCCCCGCCTCCGCTTAAAACATCGTTTCCCTCAAATCCAATAATTAAGTCGTTTTTTGAACCTCCTGTTAGAGCATCTGCTCCAGCAGTCCCAAACATAATATTTCCGTTGAAAGTTATGTTGTCGCAAGATGAGGGAAGATCAACAGAAATACCTATCTGAAGATCAAAAATAATTGTTTGATTTTGAAAATTGTTTCCTGCGGATTCATCAAAAGTGGCTTTAAAAGAGTAGTCTGTATTTGCGCCGTTATTTAATATTGATAGAAGTACTCCGTTGGGATCTGCTGAATCCGTAAAAAAGTTTTCAAGAGTATCTGAATAAAGAATATTAACTCCTTCTTTAATTTCAATATGCATTACCGATCTAAGATTCCCAGGGTCTGAAGTTAGGATTCCTCTTACCCCAACTGGTCGGGGCGTTGGAGCACCATTTGCAACATTTACATTTTTTGTGACGTTAAAACCGGGAGCAATATTTGAGTAGTTAAATAGGGGGTCGGTATCCCAATCAACAGTCAAATCGCCGATTGCATAAGCTTTTTGGGTGTCAAACAAACCAAAGCCGTTATTTTGTATAAGTAAAACTGCGACTACAATTAAAGATAATATTACTAAAATTCTTTTTTTCATGGTGTTTCAGCCGGACTACTGCTATTTTGCGGTTGCGATGTAGTCCTTAAAATAAAGTCAGTTGAGTTATTGTTCGAGTCAAATCCATTACCCTTAGATACGTCAGCACCAGAGCTCATGGATGTTGCATCAGAAGTAGATAGAGCTTTTCTTTCTAGACTTTCATCAGCATTATTAGGATTTGTGGAAAAGCTTGATCCTTCAACCAAAGGCGATGCATGAGTGCTACCCCAAGCGATAGCATCTACTATAGTTCCTGTGTTAACAGGTCCATTTCTAAGTGCAATGCTGTCGTTGGTGCTAATATTGTCGGTGGAACTAATATCTGCTAAAATTGAAGCTGAAAATCCATTCTCACTGTTGGCCCAAAGAAAATAACCATGAGCAGGAATTATATGAGAAGAATTAAAAACAAAAACATTATTGTCTGTGGTACTAGGTGTGGCCCTTTTTACTAATCTGTGACCGGCTAAGTTTTTAGGAGAACTTGTAGGATTATAAAGTTCTATAAAATCTTTTTTATTAGATTCTGTTCCCGAGCCTTTTATTTGCACTTCACTAATAACTATATGATCTGTTTGAGGAGGAAAGACCTCCGCTGCGGCAAAAGTGTTGTTTGTGCTTGTTGCTTGTGAAGAAAAAAGTGCAAAAGTTACCTTATATGAAGTAACTGCCAAAACAAAAATTCCTATTAAGATTAATAATTTTTTCTTCATGAACTGCTTGTCTCCATTTTTCTCATAACTTTTGCTTCGATATGTTTCTCGACTTGTTTTTCTATTTCCTTTTTCAAATTCCAAAGTTCCAAAACTATGAATACTGTTGTCGGGAAAATTATTAGCGGAAAAAACCCTTGCGGAGTTTTGAGGAAAATGATTAATCGTCCTATATATGACAGGAAAACAAGTTCTTTTCCTAAAATGTCATTTACTGCGACAGTTTTACTGTCAGACGCATTATTTGCATCTCCGCGTGTTACAAAGCTACTATCGTCTTTAACATCAACAATTCTATGCGTAACATTTACGTCACCGCTTTTGAATGCGACTATGTCTCCTTTTTGATAGGAAGCTTGCTTCTGAGTATAAACTATACTTCCAACCGGAATCGTCGGTTGCATACTTCCCGAGAGAACCACAAAAGACTGAATTCCTGCAAACGCATTGGTTTTAGAAGTAACAAGTGTAAACACAACAGCGGGCAGTAAAACAAAAACCGCAATAGTAAATACTACATGAATAATTTTCTTAATTATTTTCATAATTTACTAAAAACTTATAAAATAATTTCAACCCTAGCTGGTAGCGGAATCGGGCTCCGAGTGATGTCCTGTCCCACCACCAGCCTAAAATATTATGGTGCTACTTGAATACCATTGAATAAGCCGTCGAACGATAGATCTTTGCCCGCTGCGTCATTATCCGAATCTTCAGGTAGAGTAGCTGTCATCCTACAAATTAACTCATCTTGATCGGAATCTGTTGTTGCATTTGAAGCTACTTGATTTGCACCCACAGAGCCCAAAGCAACTGGTAGATCATCTAACCAATCTTGTACAGATTTTTCAGCAGTTGATGTGTCGGTACCATCACCTAAGCCATTATTGTCCGTATCACAAGTAAACATTACCATCAATTCGTCCACAAGAACTGAAGTATCAGATCCTTGTAAGTCATCTAAGTCTACTGTCAAGTCCATCGAAAAACTACCAGAGCTGTCATTTTTAAGCCAGAAATCCTTAGTTTCAACTTGCCCAGGAACCATATCTGTTACAGATACTCCTGCAACTGAATCAGCATAAGTATCTGGATTACCTGGTGGAACATCATTTGCGATTACAAGATCTGCATTTCCAGAACTAAACGTATTATCATTGCTTGTCGCTTGATCAGAAAACAATGCAAAAGCTGCGCCGCCCATAAGCACCAAAGCAGTAAGTATTGATACACTGCTTAAAAAAATTTTTTTTATTTATCATTTATTTCTCACCTCCCTTCCACAAAAAAAACCAGCAATTTCTAGCTGGTCTTTTAAGATATAAAAATAATAAAATAATTTCCGGGCAGATTATTCATATTGATAAATCTTCTCTGAACGGGCAGAACGCAGAGAACTTGTCGCGGGCAGATCGACAAAGTTGAAAATATTATAAACAAAGTCTATAGTGGACTGTCAATATACACAAACTATATAGTAAATAGATAAAAAAATGTCAATCTTATTTTTGTCTTGAATTTATGCGATTTTTCTAATATACCAAAAAAGAATGAAAACTATCCGACAGACTTATATTATAGAAGCACAGGCCATTGCAGCAAATTGTCCGTAGTGCTATAATTTTATAATATTTCTGCCCTTCGGCTTCGCTCAGGGCAAGCCCTCTGGTTTATGGAAGACGATGAGTTTTGCTTTTGGACTTGACATATGTCCCAAGATAGTAGTATATTGATATTATGAGAGGGATTTTAGGAGTTCTTTTTTCACTTATTTTAGTTTTTGTGCTTTCCGTAACTGTTTTTGCACAGAGTGAGAATGCAAATATTCCTGAGCGAAACGGCGATTATGCAGTTCCGGGACGCTCCGGCCTTAGGGTTCGTGTTTTCGTCCACGAGCCAAAAGAAAGACCAAGCTCTTCAGTTTCAGTTACTTGTGAAGATCCGCATGTAAATGACGTTATCGGAGCGACTGGTTGGAAGCTTCCAAGCGGAGACTGGAAATATAAGATAAACCCCTCTAGTGTTCCATCGTCTGTTGGCTCCGGAAATCTTACAACAATTACCTCAAACAGCTTCGGTAAATGGGTCAATGCTATTAGTTCTTTTTCAAAACCAACGCTCGTTCCTGATGGGACGACCACAAAAACAAGAAACGCACTTGATTTTGAAAATATTATTACATGGGGAAGGACGCAAGGATCAGCCCTTGGGGTAACTTATGTTTGGTACTACACAGCAACAAACCTGGTCGCTGATGTTGACACAATAATGAACAAGAAGTTTGCCTGGAGCTTAAGCTGTAGTTCTACTTCGTACAATGCTGAAAATATCTTAATTCATGAACTTGGACACTGGTTTGGTCTCAATGATGAATACGGGGCAAGTTATGTAGATAATACAATGTACGGGTACGGATCAAGGGCCGAGATTAAAAAGATAACTCCCGAACATGGAGATAAGGTCGGAATTAACCTCATCTACCCCTAGTTTATAGGTTTATTTTAAAGTCCGCTTCAACCTCGCAGGTCGCCGCACTTAGTCAAGTGCGCCGTTATCAAAATCTTCGTCAATGTCAGGTTCATTCGTCTTGAATAAAATAGAGGGCATGCTTGTTCTTAGTATTCCTAGTTTACCTCCATATCTATACCGCTGTGAAATAACCAAGGAATTGCTAAAAGGTTTAGTTCCGCCGCAATGAGCGCAAATGCCCATAGATGTTTCTCCAGCAGGTGTTTCAATTTTCCAATGATGCGTACAGTCTTGATCAGGTGCTTTAGATGTGGATACCCCCTCTTGTTGAACAATCTCATTATCGATACAGGCTTGATCTCTTTGTATCCCTGCGTTTATTTTGGATATTATATATGCAATATTATCGGGCATATCGTATCTTTTTTCTTTCATCTTAGGAATTATACTAATTAAATCTTAAGCAGTCAATCATAGCGGATTTGAACAAAGAACGGCAGGAGAGTATAATATATCTTTATGGCGCAAATTTTGGGGTTGATGCTCCTTTCTCTTTTTATAACATTCATTCTTCTTATTCCATTCATAGACTTTCTATATAAATTAAAAATAAGAAGACAAAAGCAAAAAACCGTCGATATTTTTGATAACCCCACTCCGCTTTTTGATAAATTCCACAGCTGGAAACAGGGAACACCTTTTGGCGGCGGAGTCTTGATTATAACTATAGTATCGATTCTCACTCTGTGGTCGTTGGGAATCTTGAATGTTGCGGTAAATTTATGGGAAGTTTTTGTGCTTTTATTTACATTTATATCTTTTGGTCTTTTGGGATTCTATGATGACTTAAAAAAGCTTGCCAACGGCAAAGGGTCTCCTTTTTTTGGTCTTAGATTCAGATATAAATTTTTAATCCAATGGATATTAGCTCTTATTATAGCAACCGTTTTATATACGCAATTAGGGTATACCTTTATCTTTATAAAAGGTTTTGGGCTTGCAAGCTTAGGTTTTCTCTTTATTCCTTTTGCGGCATTTGTCATTGTTTCTTTTGCAAATGCGTTTAACATAGCAGACGGCTTAGATGGACTTTCCTGCGGTCTTCTTTTAATTTGTCTTGGCGCCTTTTTAGTAATCTCCGGGAACCAACTAGATGAATCTCTTGGAGTTTTTATTGCTGTTCTTATGGGAAGCATAGCAGCATTTTTATACTTTAATATTTATAAGGCAAGAATTTGGTTAGGAGATGTTGGTTCTCTATCACTGGGAGCGGTTCTTGCCGTTATCGGACTTTTAACAGGAAAAATAATTGCCCTGGCTTTTATAGGAGGAGTGTTCGTAATAGAAATTGGATCCTCTTTAATACAAATTCTCAGCAAGAAATTTTTAGGAAGGAAAATACTTCCTGTTTCGCCGTTTCATCTCTATCTTCAGAAAATAGGGTGGGACGAGCCAAAGATTGTTATGAGGGCTTGGCTTTTGGGATTTTTCTTTGCAATCTTAGGTCTTTATATAGCCTTTATTAGATGACCCATCCCTGAAGATGAAAAGAATAGACATAGTTCTTCTTTTTTCTGTAATTTTCCTAACTCTATTTGGGCTCTTTATGATATACGATGCCTCGTCCTTTGTTGCCTTTAGGGATTTTTCGGATAAATACCATTATATAAAAGGCCAAATTTTTTGGGTTGTTTTAGGTTTTATGTCTCTTGCTTTTTTTTCTTATTTTGATTATCGTAAACTCTATAATTTATCGCTTCCAATACTTCTTTTTGGCTTAGTCCTTTTAATACTTGTATTCATTCCCGGAGTCGGAGTTTATCTTCTTGGAGCAAAAAGATGGATAAATACAGGTTTTTTCTTATTTCAGCCGGCAGAATTTATAAAGCTTGCTCTTGCAATTTATCTTGCCTCGTGGCTATCCGGCAAAGAGAAGGGAAGACTTGGGGCTTTTTTACTTCTCCTGGGACTTATCGTACTCCTTGTTATTTTACAACCGGACATGGGAACTGCAGTTGTTATTCTTTTAGAAGCTCTTATTGTCTATTTTCTATCCGGAGGAAACCTCTTATATTTTGCAGGAATTATTCCTGCAGTTTTAGCAATTGGATTTATCTTAATTAAAATATCTCCCTACCGTCTTAAGAGATTGGAATCTTTTTTTAACATCAATCAGTCAATTGAATCATCATCTTACCATGTAAAACAGATTTTAATTGCGCTTGGGTCGGGCGGTATTTTCGGGGTAGGTCTTGGAAATTCTTTACAAAAGTATTCATATCTTCCGGAAACAACTACAGATTCTATTTTTGCAATTATTGCAGAAGAGCTTGGATTTATCGGCTCAACTTTCATTATTATTATTTTTGCGGCAGTTATATGGAGAGGATTTCTTATTGCAACAAAGGCAAGAGATAATTTTGGAAAACTTTTGGCAGGAGGAATCACCGCATTTTTGGCTGTTCAAATAATTATTAATCTCTCTGCCCAGACGGTTCTCCTTCCTCTAACCGGCATTCCTCTTCCTTTTATATCTTACGGGGGATCCGCTCTTATCGTAGATCTCTGTTCGGTCGGAATTCTTCTTAATATTTCAAAGAAGTCTCTATGAGAATTATTATAGTTGGGGGGCACCTATCTCCTGCGCTGTCTGTTTTGGATTTGCTTCCAAAAGATTGGGAAATCTTATTTGTCGGCAAAAAATATGTATTTGAAGGGGAAAAATCATTATCCTTAGAATATAAAACAATAAGTGATCTTAAAATTCCGTTTGAAGAGATTTCAACAGGAAGGCTGCAGAGAAAATTTACAAAAAATACAATTCCTTCCCTTTTAAAATTGCCTTCCGGTTTTTTTAAAGCTCTAAGCATTCTTAGAAAGTTCAAGCCGGATATCATTTTGGGATTCGGAGGTTATCTACAAATTCCAATTGTCTTTGCATCTTTTTTTTTGAGAATCCCCGTTGTTTTACATGAGCAGACTTTAGAATCGGGCTTTGCCAATAAGATATGTTCACCTATGGCTAAAAAAATATGCATATCCTGGGAGTCTTCTGCCAGATTTTTCCCAAAAACAAAAACTATTTTAACGGGAAATCCTATAGGAAAAGAAATCATTCAGATTTCAAAGTTCATCCCGATTCAATCGGGACAGAGTTCAGAGTTGGATTTACCATTAATTTACGTGACGGGCGGAAGCTCCGGATCACACTTTTTAAACAGTTTAATCGAGAATTTAATTCCATACCTTTTAGTCAATTTTAAGGTTATTCATCAGACAGGAGACTCATTTGAACATAAAGATTTCCAAAGACTTAGTGAGCTGCGCAAGAAATTACCCAAAAAACTTAGAGATAGCTATTTGTTGTGCAAATTTATAAAACCGCACGATGTTGGAGAAGCTCTTAAACAATCAGAATTTGTAATATCAAGATCTGGAATAAATACAGTGACTGAGCTTATTTATGCAAAAAAATCGGCCATCTTAATTCCATTACCTTTTTCCCAAAATAACGAGCAGCTAAAAAATGCACGGTTTTTAGAAAAGCTCGGGCTGGCATTTATAATATTGCAAAAAGAAGCAACTCCGCAAGTTCTATTATCAAATATCCAATCTATGCATAAGTCAATTAATGAATTTAGAAAAAACTTAAAAAATTTTAAAGATTTAATAAGAGAAGACGCGGCAGATAAAATAATAGAAGTTGTAAAGCAATGCGTATTAAAAAATTAAAGAGAAAAAGTAGGTTTTTATTTATTAAGATTGTCGCACCGATCCTTATTTTATTAATTCTATCATCTCTTTTATTATATAAGCTTCCAACAGTCCCCTTTTTTAAGAAACCAATTATAAGCCCTTTAGCAAAAGGCGAACCGTCACAAGGATCAAATTTAGAAGCCTTGCTTAAGATAAAAAATATACCTTTTACATCCATAAGGCGTTTCTCAGATTATTATTCTGTAATGCTTGCCGATGGCGGAGAAGTTTTTATATCTTCTAAAAAAGATTTAACAATCCAAATCGACTCTTTACAACTCATGCTTTCGCGGCTTACAATAGAAGGGAAAAGAATAAAAAGCCTAGATTTTAGGTTTGATAAAATTATTATCAAGTTTTAATTTTATGAATGAAGGGAAAATAGTTGTTGGAATTGATGCCGGTACATCAAAAATCGCAACAATTATTGCAAGAGTAGACGAGACAGCGGTAAACGTGCTTGGAGTCTCCGAGGTAAAATCTTCGGGTATAAAAAGAGGACAAATAGTAGATATAGAAGAAGCTGTTAATTCCATTAATGTGTCTTTGGAGGGGGCTGAGAGAATGGCGGGATATTCTGCCGCTCACGTTGTTGTTTCGATTGGCGGAGCGCATATAGAATCGCTAAATTCAAAGGGAGTCGTTGCAGTCTCGGCACCGCAGGGAGAAATCTCGGAAAATGACCTTACAAGAGTAATAGATGCCGCAAAAGCAGTCTCTCTCCCTTCAAGCCGGGAAATAATTCATGTTCTTCCGAGAACTTATACCGTAGATGGGCAGGAAGGAATAAAAGATCCGATTGGCATGAGCGGGATAAGACTTGAGGTAGATACTCACATTGTTTCTGCGAACTCAACTGCGATCAGAAACTTAGAAAAAGCGCTTACAGAAGTAGGAGTAGATATAGACGGTGTTGTTTACAACGGTTATGCAAGCAGCCTTTCTGTTCTATCGGATACCGAAAAAGAATTGGGAGTTGTTTTGGTAGACATAGGGGCAGGTACGACAGACATTTCAATATACGTAGACGGTTCGGTTGCTTATTCTTCTGTTTTGGCAATCGGATCAAGGCATATAACTAACGATTTGGCTATTGGAATTAGAATTTCATTAGAAAGTGCCGAGAAAATAAAATTATTTCTTTCAAGTCCTCCAAGATCGGTAAGAGTAACAGAGGAGGGAGAGGAGCTGTGGCAAAAAACATCGGATGAAGTAGATCTTTCAACTCTCCATCTTCCCGAGGAGGTAAGTAAAGTTTCAAGAAAGACTTTAATAGATGGAATTATAAGACCAAGGCTCAACGAAATCTTTACATTCGTAGGGCTTGAGATTAAAAAAAGCGGTTTTGGAGGACAAACTCCATCAGGTCTTGTAATAACAGGCGGAGGGGCCCGAACAATCGGAGCGGTAGATAGCGGCAAAAGAACTTTGGCAATGCCTGTTAGACTCGGTTTGCCGACAAACATAAAAGGAATTATAGATGAAATCCAAGATCCTTCTTTTGCAACGGCAGTTGGTCTTTGTGTGTATGGTGCAACGCTTGAACCCTCCTCGGGCCTTCCTTTTGGAATATCGGCTCCTCGAATCCCTAATTTAAAAGTTAATAAAATTGTTTCCAAGGTAATAAATTTAATTAAATCATTTATTCCATAGCTGGTGTTGCAAAAAAGTCTTTTATTTGTTACCATGAGTTAATCGACCATGCTTATTAAACCTCAAACAACAAACTTTGCAAAAATAAGAGTAATGGGTATCGGCGGTGCTGGTAATAACGCTCTTTCTTCTATGATAAATCAAGGACAAATTCAGGGAGTTGATTTTATTGCAGTAAATACAGATGCACAGGCTTTACTTTTATCTCAATCTGCAACAAAAGTCCAAATAGGAGAAAATTTAACAAAAGGACTGGGTTCCGGAGGAGATCCGGAGATTGGAAAACAAGCAGTAGAGGAGTCAAAAGAGAAAATAAAAGATATTTTGGGTGGATCAGACATGGTATTTCTGGCAGCCGGAATGGGAGGAGGAACGGGAACAGGCGCGACTCCGACAATTGCGCAGGTTGCAAAAGAGGCAGGGGCGCTAACTATCGCAGTTATTACAAAACCTTTCGCGTTTGAGGGCACAAGACGAATGGTTGTAGCAGAGGACGGAATAGAAAATTTAAAAGACAAGGTAGATACGCTTATTGTTATTCCAAATCAAAGAATTTTAGACGTTGTAGATAAAAAACTTTCTCTCCTTGAGGCATTTAAAGTTGCAGACTCAGTACTTACACAAGGAGTTCAGGGAATTTCCGATCTTATAACAATGCCAGGGCTTATTAATGTTGATTTTGCAGATGTAAGGACTATTATGTCCAACGCGGGATCTGCCTTAATGGGAATTGGGACGGGAGTTGGAGAAAACAGGGCACAGGCTGCGGCTCGATCTGCAATCGCGTCACCGCTTTTGGAGATTTCTATGGATGGAGCGCGCGGAGTACTGTTTAATATAACCGGCGGACCCGATATTACAATGAGCGAGGTAGATGAAGCGGCAAAAATAATTGCATCTGCCGCAGATCCAGACGCAAATATTATTTTTGGCGCAACAGTTGATGACTCAATGCATGATCAGATAAAAATTACTGTTATTGCAACGGGGTTTGATTCAACAAGACAAAGACTGCAGGAGTTTATAGTTCCGGAGAAAAAAGCTGAGGAAGTTGTTGCTGCGGAAGCATCATCGGAAAAACCTGAAGAAAGTGACGAAGACGTCTTTGAAATCCCCGCATTCCTAAGACAGAGGAATTAGATGCTCCCTAGATATTTTATTATTACCTATGAAATTGCTGGATGCGACTTCAATAATTGAATTGACTTTTTTTGACTTTAGTGCTAGTCTGAAATTAATTATCTGGAATTAATTATCTAAAATGGCTAAAATACTTATCGTTGAAGATGATAAATCCCTCCAGGAAGTATATTCAGATACCCTCAAGGCGGAAGGATATGAAATAGATACAGCAGATGATGGAGAGATAGCGCTTCAGAAAATGCAGCAAGGCGGATGGGATCTGGTGCTTCTTGATATTATTCTTCCTAAGATTAATGGTATAGACATAATGGAGCGGTTGAAAAGTCAGCCGCCTCTTCCAAATCCAAACAAGTGCGTAGTTTTCTTGACAAACCTTGACAAAAGTGAAGAAATTGATAAAGGACTTCAGCTTGCAAATGGTTACCTTATAAAGAGTCAAATCACCCCTGGGGATTTAGTACAGGAGGTAAGTTTTTATTTGTCTTCTGCTCCTGCGAACCCGCAAGAGTCCTAATCTCGGTAGGTTGTTGCCTAATGTCGCTGTTATTTAGAGGGAGAGTGAATGAAAAGGTTGCGCCCTTGCCTTCTCCTTCTGACTGCGCCCATATTCTGCCCCCGTGTAACTCAACAAGAGATTTGGAAAGATAAAGGCCAAGTCCGGTTCCCTGGCCTCTGTCTTTTGTGAGATGACCACCATTTCCGACCATGTTGAATTTTTTAAATAGTTTTAGCATGTCAACTTCACTTATTCCTCTGCCGGTATCTTTTATCTTTACTACTGCAAAATCATTACCTTCAGGCGCGACCGTTACAGTTACAGTCCCACCCTCAGGTGTAAATTTAAGTGAGTTGCCTAATAAATTTATCATAACTTCCTTTATTCTTAATACGTCAGCTTTTACGGTTATCGGAGACTGGGGTTTATTGTAGAAAAGACGAACTCCTACTTCATCGGCTCTGGCTTTTATTTCGGTTATGACATCTTCGAGAAGTTTTCCTATGTCTGTTATGACAGGTTCAATAGTAAATCTGCCAGATTCAATCCTTGAGATATTGAGCATGTCGTTTACTAATTTTATTAAGCCTTCCGTTGAGTTAAAAATCCTTTCCATGTAGGTTCTTTGTTTTTCGGATAAATTTTCTACAGTTTGATTTAGTAACATCCAAGCATAAGATTTTATAACGGTCATAGGAGTTCTCAGTTCATGAGATGCGAGGGAAACAAACTCATCTTTTAATTTATCTACCTCCTCAAGCTTATCGTTTGCAATTTTTAACTCTTGTGTAGTTTTTTCAAGTGAAGAATAAAGTGTCGAATTTTGAACGGCTAGTCCTACAACATCTGTAAAGCTTCTGATCAAATCCATTTCCTCCTCGCTGACATCTTTTATATCCTTAATCATACTGAAAATCATAAACCCTATTGCTTTATTTTTAGCATTAATTGGGAAAATCATGCTTGTTTTAATACCTACAATCTTTTGTACTTGTCTTGCTTCGTCTCGGGTGTATGGTGGGCAAAGAAGTTCCGTCCAATCTTGAGTCACGAATGGTTTATTTTCTAAGACAGCGCGTACGCAAATGTTAGAATTTGCTGAGAACGGAATGATAATTTCTCGAAAAGGTACTGGTGTCACGGCTAGTGCTTTTTCAGCTTCATCAGTTTGAGAGATAGAAATTCTTTTAAGGTGCTGTTTTTTTTCATCGGTTAAAGCCAGTACTACTATTCGATAACCTAATTCTAGGTAACCCAACTCCATTAATACGCTGTCGACGATTTTTTGAACGACTTCATTAAAGTCCAAACTGTCAAGAATAATTTTTTCAAGACGCCAAAGTGCTTGAATTGTTTGCTTAGTCTGCGGAGCAGTGCTATAGTTCATGTAACCATAAGGTTATATCTTATTCTTTTCCCAACTTTTTAATAATATCAATAATTTCTTGCTCAGTTAATGCCGAATTTTTTGTACGCGCAAATGTGAGTAAAGCAAGAGAACGTTCACGAGTAAAATCAATGCCCATTTCTCTTAAAACCCAAGCAACACTATGATCCCCCCCCAGAGGTCCAATGCTTACTTCATGGTCTCGCCCAACACGTCTTGGATCAACTGCACTATAGACAATCCCGCTTAGGCCTTCCAGTCCTGCTCGAAGTGCCTTATTAATTCCCGCAACATGGATTCCAGATTCAACAGAATATACTTTTTCTCCAACCAGATGATGATTTCTGGGAATTGGAACTCCAAGGGAGTTTGCAACAAACCGAGCGCCTTCAACAACACAAGATAAATCATACTTATGGATATTTCTTCTTTCTAAATTACTCAAAATTCCTTCCAAAGAGGTGTTTCCTGTTCTTTCTCCTACTCCGCTCCAGGTAACGTGAATTGTTTCTACTCCAGCTTCTATCGCTTTTATTGAATTGGCTACCGCATTCCCGGTGTCGTCATGACCATGAAACTGCATTTTTAAGTGGGTATTCCCGGCAAATTCACGTTTTAACCAGTTTATCTGATTTTCAATACCAGTAGGATCTGCATATCCTACGGTATCTGCAATACAGAGTTCGCTTGCTCCTCCCTCTATCCCAGCCGTAAATACCCTTTTTAAAAAATCAGGTCTTGAACGCGTGGTATCTTCTGTGGCACAAATTACTTTATGGCCTCTTTCTGTTAATTGTGCTGCAAATTTCCTCATCTGTTCGATAATTTCTTCCTCGTTCCAATCCTCGGCCAAAAGACGTAAGTCACTGCTGCCTCTAAATAAAATTACAGAAGGTTTGACTCCAGCTTCTTCTCCAAATGTTAGGGTGGCGTTAACATCCGACTGAATAGTTCGAGCTAAAACCACAATTTCTATTTGAGGATATTTTTGATTTATGTATCTTGCACACTGTATTCCTTCCTGGAAAAATGGAGTTTTTGGATCGGAAGGCAAGCAAACATCAATTGCCTCTATGCCCATTTGCGCATCATAATCAATTATCCTAAGCTTGTCCTTAAGGCTTGGTTGTTTAATTCCTGGTGTTTGCACACCGTCGCGCAAAGTTGTGTCAAGAATACGAAATTTAGAGTTCTCAAGTTTTTCAGACCCTTCTTTATTCCAATCATAAATTTCAAGTTCTCTCATATTTTTTTAATTTTTAATCTCTAAAAAAAACTTTAGCTTTTTGTTTTCTCCAGTTTTCTTTAATTTCCTTTGACATATCCTGTAACTGGTCATCAATATTTACGCCTGGGTTTCTTCTAACATCTTCAGCGCCCGATAAAATCTCCGTAGAAAGACCTGTTTTGCTCTCAAAGCCTTCAGGAGATAACGTTCCAATTCTTATTACTTTAAGCTTGGGCGTTTCGTTATTTAATGGCAAACGCAACTGAGTATGAGAACCGAAAGCTTCATACTTTTCATAGATGCTGTCACGAACAATAAGATGAATTGTTACAGGGTTAGCTCTGCCATTCTTTATTTGATCAACAAGTTCTCCATAAAGATAAGGTGGCTTTTCTTTATGCCGGTTTAAACTTGAAACTCCTACATATACTGTAGTGTGAGATAGTCGTTTAACCAAAGCAGTAAAGTGTTTTAGATATGGGTCTTCTCGCCAAAAAAAACAGGCAGTGGAAACATTTACGGGATCAAGACTTGGATAGCGAGACCTAAAATCTTCAGGCGTGGTCTCGAAGATCTCGGGTAGGGCTCTCAAGGAAGATTTAATGGGCACAATGATATGTAAGTAAGCTTCGTTAGCGCTCCATAAATCTCTGAATTTCTCATAATCTCTTAGATATCGAAACTTTGGATGAACCAATGACCAGTCGATAAGTTGGATAGCATCGGACGGAGGAACCATCATCGCTACTTTTGCTTCTTTTGGCCGGCCTGGTTTGACTCTCATAAAAAACCCCTCATTTTGCACTCCTCGCTTTACCCCCTTGAATCCTCCCCAAACGCCACCAAATAATGCCATTTGAGCGCCATCAGCAATTTGTCTTGCAATCTCCTCATGGCTTCCTACACTACGTATGTCGTAAACCGGAATTTTTCTGCCTGCTTCCGATAAATCAAGATATTCTAATGGTCCAGACGGTTTCTCAGCTCTGCGCAAGTGAACCATATCGATGAATGATTTAGTTGGGTTTTCGATAAAAGCCATTTTATTGATCAATTATACCACTTCTAGGGAAATATGTTATAATATAAGCCGTGAAAAAAGAAACTTTAAGAAACATTTTGGTGGCAGGAGCTATAATCGTGACCACAGCTACCAGTATCGGTGCATCATCTCCAAAAGAATCACAGGATGCAGCGCCTCTTCAGATAGACGATTTTGATAGATCTACTATTACGCTTTTTGTTGCAGCAGAGGTGTTGGCGGTAGGTTTGATAGGCTACAGGTTTTCTGAAGGCGCAAGAAAGGGCGAAAAACAGCTATGGCAATACGGTCTTCCTGCAACTAATTTCGCAGCAGCGGGTATGCTTCTCGGTCGCATATGGGGCGTAGTTTAAAGTTAATTTTACTTCCTTTCGTAAAACATTGACAAAGCTGTTAATTTTTCACTATTATTAAAGTAGACGTACATTCTTAAGCGTATTAAGCAATATAAGATTATTAACGAAGGGAGGTGAAAACATGAATTTGCTACTTGGATTTATCTCGGGCATGTTTCTTACAAATGGAATGCCGCATTTTGTCTCTGGAATAATGGGCAAAAGCCATATGACCCCATTTGGAAAAGACTCAAGCGCAATTACTAACATAGCGTGGGGATATATTAATTTTTTAGTAGGCTTTTGGCTGCTTAATGTTTCTGGGGGGAGCTTAGCGCAGCTTCGAACTTTTGATTCCTACGCAATAAGTTTTTGGATAGGGTCATTTGTTATTGCCTTATCCGGCGGCTGGTTATTTTCAAAACCGAATGCGTCCTTCCCGTGGTTTAAGAAATAGAACATAAAACAGTTTTATAGACGTTTTATATAGCTCCTCTTTACAGAAACTGTATAATTGTGTAAGTTTTTTTTATTACAATTAAGTAAATTGTAATTTATGATAACCCTTTCGTTCTCAGATGAGCATAAGAAACTGTTCGTCGCCTAGAAGGTGGAGCAGGTTCGGAAAGTGCTAAGTCATCTATATGTCATATAGGTTTGACATTATTTTACAAAAGTAGTAGTATTGGCTTTAGAATTAAGCTAAACTAATTATGGAAAAAGAGCTTGGAAAAGCTTTGGGACAACAAAGCTTAGGAGAAAAACACAAAATTCCAAGAAGATTGGCAATTGACGAAAGTGTGAGTCCAATAACCCAAAGGCTACCTGACAGACAACATTCTCCAGAATTTCTTCCCTCTACCCATATAGAAAATGCTCCGTCTAAAGATTTATACAAAACACTATCTGCTCCTCTTGACGTCCAAGTGGAAGTAACAACTCTTTGTAATGAAGCGTGTGTACATTGCTATAATTTTTGGCGAGGGGCAAAGTTTAAAGAAACTGCCAATACTCTTCCTGACGCAACGTTAGATAAAGATAAAGTTCTGGCAATAATAGATGCATTGATCAAGAATCAAGTTTTTAGGGTAACCTTTACAGGAGGAGAGCCTTTTCTTTTCAGGCAAGCAGTTATTGAAGGAGTACGATCTGCAAAAAAAGCAGGAATTGACTGTTCTTTGAATAGTAATCTGACTACAATTACTAGAAAGAGTGCAGAGTCTCTTAAAGAGGCGGGGCTTGATTCTGTACTAACCTCACTCCATTCTTTTGATGAAGAAACCCATGACGCGATAACCCAAAGAAAAGGATCTTTTAAACGTACTCTGCGAGGAATAAAAATTTGTCAAGATGCCGGACTGGATATCGGGGTAAATATGGTAGTGTTGAAGACTAATAGAAAACAGGTTTTTGAAACAGGAAGCTTTGTTAAAGAGCTAGGGATAGAGTCATTTTCTGCCACAAAAGCTGTTCCCTGTCTGGGCGGAAATAATTTTTCAGAAATTGGTATCGATAAAAATGCATTCAAGAAAATGATTGCAGACTTAATTCTTTTAGAAAAAACGTTTGGAATAAATATTGATACCCTAATGGCTTATCCTCTTTGTGCTTTAAGCGATTTAGCTCGCTTTCGGAAATTTGCTCAACACAGCTGTGGAGCAGGAATTACAACCTGTACCATAGGGCCAAAAGGTGATGTTAGGCCATGCTCTTTTTCGGATGAAACTTACGGAAATATATTTTCAGAGTCGCTGTCCCAAATTTGGGGCAAGATGAGAGATTGGCGCGACGGAAGTCGTTTGCCAGAAAAATGTATCAATGAATGTGAATATTTTCATCTATGTGGTGGTGGGTGCAGAATGGAAGCAAAGTTTGCCGGAGATAAGGCAGGAATGGATCCGTTAGCCACGGAACCTTTGGATATTGTTTCTCTGCCGGTCCCTGACTTAAATCCTCCTCCAGCTGATTTTTGGGAGAAACGATTTATTGTTACTCCTAATCTTAGGCTAAGGAGAGAAAATTTTGGAGGAATTATAGCACCCCAAGGACGTCAACCGGTTTTTATTAATAGTATCGCCTACGAAATTATTGACAGATTAAAAAACGCATCATCACCGTTTTCTTTTAAGGGAATTGAACATGATTTTAATTTATCGCAAACTTCATCTGATTTCTTTTTTGCGCTCTTTACAAAAGAGTTTTTTAGAGAAGTTCAATGAGTAAAGATATAAGCTCAGAGAGGAATTTAACAAGCATAGAATTAGGACCTCAAGCAAAAGGTTTTGTTTCTTTTTTTTCAAAAGACCCAAGTCTAAATAGGGTTATAAAAGATTTTAGATATGGTTATATTCGAGCTTCAAGTTTTTTTAAAAAGAAAATTCCCAAAGTAAAACTCACTCTTGTTTATAGTCGAGAGGAAATGAATAATTTACTTGGGTATAAAACAGCTAGTTGGTTTGTCGGATACGCTGGTTCTTCTAGTAAAATATTTATGCTTAGCCCATCTGTTTTTGATAGAGAAAGCAATCATAGTAAAAGGGATTTTAGAAAGGTTCTTTGTCACGAAATCTGCCATTTATTTATTCGGCAAATTCATAACTCTTATGAACCCGTATGGCTTGAAGAAGGGCTCGCTTATTGTGTGGCGGGTCAAGAAAGTAGGTTAAAAAATAGTAATCCTATTTTTAATAATCCCGAAGTAATATTCCTTATAGATACGAGGAATCGATGGAATAAAACTATTGGTAGTCAGCCGGATGTACCATATGCATTGGCATTTTTGTTGGTAGACTTTTTGATTAGGCGTTATGATAAAGACAGGGTAATTAAACTTTTAATGTCCCTAGAGGGTAGATATAACAAAAAGACGTTTTGTCAAAAATTTAAAGAGCTTTATGGAAAAGATATAAAGTTAATCTTGAAGGAATTCTTTTCTAGACAGAATGAACAGAAAGGAGGTGAAAATTATGTCTCCAGAACTCAAAGTAACATCTAATTCTACTACCAACAGTAGTAAGGACGTAAGCGTGGTGCCTCAGTTTGTATCAATATTAAATGGTAAAGGAGTGGAGCCGTTCGCAGAAGCAGGCAAAAACTGCATTAGTCCTGTTCCGCCTTTACCGCCGTCTTGCGTTGATAGGCCACCACCACCGCCGCCAGGGCCTTGCTATGGTTCCCCGCCGCCCTGCTATGGCGGTCGGTAAACTTGTCATAGATGCTGGTTACTGTTGTAGTTGCTACTAGCGAATGGCAGTGGAAGGTGGAGCAGGTTCGCTACCTGAAAGAGGGAGAAGCTATTGATGCGGTTTTGGAAAACAAAGCGATTAATCCCAATCAAAAACCAAGTATGGGATGTAATATTAAATGGAAATCGGGCAACGAGCCTTCGTATTAGATATTCTTGAAGTCAACTCCATTTTAAGCTAGAATTAACTCATGTTTAGACAAGTGTCTTCAAAAGTAGATTTTCCAAAGCTTGAGAGGGAAATTTTAAAAAAATGGTACAAGCCCTTCGGCAATGCTCAGGGCAAGAAGAGCATTGTTGAAAAATACCTTCATAAAAATGATAAATCAGCCGAAAAATTTTCCTTTCTTGATGGTCCTATAACTGCGAATAACCCTATGGGCGTACATCACGCTTGGGGAAGAACATATAAAGATTTTTGGCAGAGATTTTGGAACATGAAAGGCAGAAGACAGCGATTTCAGAATGGATTTGATGAGCAAGGTCTTTGGGTAGAGGTAGAAGTAGAAAAAGAGCTCGGACTCAAAAACAAAAAAGACATAGAGAATCTTATTCCGGGTGATAAATTTAAGAGTCTTGAAAAATTTATTAATCTTTGCAAGGAAAGAGTTAAGAAATTTTCCGAAATTCAAACCGAACAATCAAAGAGACTGGGTTACTTTATGGATTGGGATAATTCCTACCACACGTCATCTGATGAGAATAACTTCACTATTTGGAATTTTCTAAAACTTATTCATGATAAGGGCTGGCTTTATAAAGGTCACGATAGCGTTCCATGGTGTCCTAGATGCGGTACTGCTATTTCCCAAATGGAGATATTAACAGAAGAGTATAAAGAAATAACTCACAAAACAGCTTATTTCAAGCTACCGATAAAAGGAAAAAAGAATGAATTTTTATTGGTCTGGACTACAACTTCATGGACAATTCCTTCAAATGTGGCAGTAGCGGTAAATAAAAAAGAAACTTACGAAAAGTATCAATTAGTGGATGGCGACTTTGTTTGGATCATGAAAAAACGAATTTCGCAACTGTTGAAAGAAGGAATACTTATTCAAAATAAAGTAACTATAACCGAGACAAGCCCCGGTTCGATGTTGATCGGTTGGGAGTATGACGGTCCGTTTGACGACCTGCCTTTAGTAAAAAAAACATTAGGAAATTATACCCATAGGGTAATTGATGGGGAAGATTTCGTAACGGAAGAAGAAGGAACAGGTCTTTTGCATGTTGCACCAGGAGCCGGAAGAGAGGATTTCAAGCTGGGAAAAGCAAATAAACTTCCTGTAATTTCTTCAATTGAGGAAGATGCATCTTATTTATCGGGGATGGGCGGGTTTGTAGGAAAAAATGCAAAAAAGCAACCAGAAATAATAATTGATTATTTGAAATCCAAAGATCGCGGAAAATTCTTATTGACCACTCAAGATTACAAACATAGATATCCGACATGTTGGCGATGCAAAACCGAACTTGTTTGGCGAGTTGTCGATGAATGGTATATAGCGATGGATAAACCATCGAACTCAAAACTCAAAACTCAAAACTCAAAACTCAATAAGAACACATTTAGAGAGCAAATGGTGGAGACTGCGAAAAAAATTACCTGGATGCCCTCCTGGGGATTTGAAAGAGAATTGGATTGGCTCAGAAACATGCAGGATTGGTTGATATCAAAGAAGAGATACTGGGGGCTTGCTTTGCCAATTTGGGAATGTAAAAAATGCAAGAAGTTTGAGGTTATTGGAGGAGAAGAAGAACTTAAGGAAAAAGCTATTTCAGGATGGGATGAATTTTGGGGAAATAGTCCACATAGGCCATGGATAGATTTGGTAAAAATAAAGTGTTCCGAATGCGGAGAAGAACTCTCAAGAATACCCGATGTTGGAAATCCATGGCTTGATGCGGGAATAGTACCTTTTTCCACAATGCCAGAAGATTGGTTTCCTGCTGATTTTATAACGGAATCTTTTCCCGGACAGTTTAAAAACTGGTTTTATGCTCTTATTGCTATGAGCACTGCTTTAAAAAGAACTAACCCTTTTAAAAGAGTTTTAGGATTTGGATCTGTTCGGGACGAAAAGGGAGAGGAAATGCACAAAAGCCGCGGAAACGCGATTGAGTTTAACGAGGCGGCAGATAAAATTGGAGTTGATGTAATGAGATGGTTATATTTACGGACAAATCCGGAGCATAATGTTAATTTCGGATACCATGCTACGGATAAGATAAGAAGATTTTTTCATTTAAGGCTCTGGAATGTTTATACGTTTTTTATTCTTTATGCAAATGTTGATACATGGAAACCTCAAAGAGACTTTAAACCTCAAAATGTTTTGGATCGATGGATTCTATCCAGAATGAATGGTAGTATTCAGAATATAACGAAGTATATAGGAGACTACAACGCTTATAGCGCGGCAGAGATTGCGGAAATCTTTATCATAAATGATCTTTCTAATTGGTATGTAAGGAGAATAAGAGATAGGGTCGGACCCTCATCAGTAAATAAAAAAGATAGGGAAGATGCTTACCAAACGCTATTTACAGTTTTATCCACGTACTCAAAGATTCTCGCACCATTTGTTCCGTTTATTGCAGATGAAATTTATACAAATTTAACGGGGGAAGAATCAGTTCATCTTACGGATTGGCCTTCGGTTAATGAGTCATTAATAAACAAAAAGCTTGAGGAAGAAATGGAAGAAGCTAGGAAAATTGTCGAAATTGCTCATTCAAAAAGAAAAGAGGAGGAAATAAAAGTCAGACAGCCTCTTCAAAAATTCATAATTCATAATTCAGAATTCAGAATTAGAAATGAAATACTCGATGTTATTAAAGATGAGGTAAATGTTAAAGAAATTGAACTTACGATGGGGAAAGGGAAATTAAAAGTTGAGCTTGACATCAAAATTACATCAGAGCTTCAAAGAGAAGGAGAGGCAAGAGAGATAGTAAGAATGATTCAGGAAGAAAGAAAAAATCTCGGTACCCGACTTGATGAGAAAATTGAAGTAGTTCTGCTGTCTTGGCCAAAAGAATTTGAAGATTATATTAAAAAACGGACATTGGTTTTAAATCTCAAAAAGGGTGAAAAATTTGAGATTCGACGTTCATGAACAGAGGACTGCTAAGAATTGATTTCGGGCTACTTATGCCTGCCCTAGTTCTTCTTATTTTAGGGCTTACGGGGATCTTTTCTTTGAGTTTTGAGTTGTTCAAAGCCCAGCTCTTTTTTTCTGTAATAGCTCTTTTTGTTTTTATATTTTTTTCTCAAGTGAACCACCAATTCTTAAAAAGTTTTGGTACTGTAATCTATATTGCTTCTATTATAATTCTTTTTTTGGTTCTTTTATTCGGAATTGAGAGCAGGGGGTCTACAAGATGGTTTGAAATTTTGAGTTTTAGAATTCAGTTCTCCGAGCTTCTTAAGCCATTCCTTGCTCTTTCTCTTTCTTCGTTTCTGGTAAAAAGAAATAATTATTCTATAAAATCTTTTTTTTCAGTTTTAGTTTTGCTTTTTCCAATATGGCTCTTAATTTTTCTTCAGCCGGATTTAGGAAATGCGATTATTTATTTTTTAGTGGTATTATTTTTACTACTTATCTTTGGTTTTCCGCTTAGATATTTCTTTGTATCAATATTATTGGTGTCGGCTTTTCTTCCCATCTTTTGGAAATTTTTAAGAGAATATCAGAAGCAAAGGATTCTTACTTTTTTTCATCTTAGAGTTGATTCTCTGGGTACTTCTTACAATGCTATTCAATCCGTTATTGCAGTCGGATCGGGAATGTTAATGGGAAGAGGTCTTGGTCAGGGAACTCAATCTAGTCTTAGATTTTTGCCGGAAAGACATACGGATTTTATCTTTGCGACTCTTTCTGAAGAACTGGGGTTCATTGGTTCAATACTAATACTGATTGCTTTTATTTTCCTTTTTTATCGAATTTTTCTAATTTATAAAAATTCCGATTCTTCTTTTTCTAAAGTATTTGCTCAAGCGGCGTTTTTTCTCCTATTAGTTCAATTTTTTATAAATATTGGAATGAATATTGGAATAATGCCGATTGTCGGAGTATCCTTGCCTTTTGTTTCTTACGGCGGAAGTTCCCTTATTTCAAGCTTTATTCTCTTGGGCTTTCTTTCCTCTATGAGCAAAGGCGCCGATTCAAAGGACGTTCTGGAAATTAAGTAGCAGGTTTGGTATAATCAAAAGTCATGGAGTATGCGATAGTAAAAACCGGCGGAAAACAGTATAAAGTATCCCAGGGCTCCGTTTTGGAAGTAGACCGGCTCAATAGTCAAAAGGATAAAGAAATAATTTTGGACAACGTGCTTTTATGGGTTTGCGACGGGCAAGTTAAGATTGGAAAGCCATATCTTTCGAATGTTAAAATTAAAACAAGAGTAATAGACAATATAAAAGGAGATAAAATAAGGGTTGCAAAGTTTAAGGCAAAAGCAAGATACAGAAGGATGATGGGTTTTAGGCCGCACATTACTAGACTTGAAATTAAAAGCATTGGGATGGTTGGTAAGATCTCAGCCAAAGCAGATAAGAAGATAGGCAAGCCCTCTTTTGCCAAAATTACTACTTGACTTATGTGAAAACGGGCAATAGAATGATCTTAGTTTTCCACAAAACTAATAACTAATAACTAATAACTAATAACTAAATATGGCACATACAAAAGCACAAGGATCGGTAAAGGGAAATAGAGACTCAATCGCCAAACGGTTAGGAGTCAAATTGTATGCCGGACAAAAAGTTGAGCCGGGCAACATTATCGTAAGACAAAAAGGTACTAAGTTTTTTCCAGGAGACGGGGTTGAGATGGGGAAAGATTTTACTTTGTTTGCAATTGGAAACGGCGTAGTCTCATTTAAAAAATCCCGGGGCAAAAAGATAGTAGAGGTCGTTGGCCTAACTTAATTATGGATGATGTAACGGCGGAAAGAATCTTTGAGCTTGATATAAATTTACTTCAGGTAAATCCTCTTCAGCCCCGTGGTATGATTTCTCCCGAGTCTTTAAATGAATTAATAGAGTCTATAAGAGAGCAGGGAATCCTGGAACCGCTTGTTGTCGCAAGAACCCCGGCCGGATATCAGATAATCGCCGGAGAAAGAAGATGGAGAGCGGCGAAAATTTTGGGTTTTTTAAAAGTTCCGGTAGTTATTAAGGAGGCAACTCCTCAGGGCATGCTGGAAATGTCCATCGTAGAGAATGTACAGAGGGAAGATTTAAATCCAATAGAAAAAGCTTTGGCCTACAAAAGATTAATCGATGAGTTTGGCTTGGGAACAAACGAAGTTGCAAAAAGAGTGGGAAAGAGTGCGCCTGCGGTTTCCAACACGATTAGGCTTTTGACTCTTCCGGATGCAATTAAAGATGCTTTGGTAGCAGGTGTCATAACAGAGGGACATGTTAGGCCTCTTATCTCAGTTGGAGATCAAAAACTAATGATTGAGCTTTTTAAAAAAATTCTCAAAGAAAGCAGCACCGTAAGACAAACAGAAGACATGGCAAGAAGAGCAAAGTCAGAAGTTGAGAAAAAAGAACCCAGAACCGCCGGCGACAGATTATGGGTCCCCGAGATGGATGAGATGGAAAAAGAGCTTGAAAAAAAGCACGGATTTGCCAAGGTCACAATGTATCAATCCAGAAGTCTTGCCAGAATTGTTATTGCAATACGGGGCGATATCGACGAAACAACCCCAAAGGTAAAAGAAATTTACGAGGTCTTAATGAAGGAAAAACCTATGGACTCCTAACGATCCCCATTTTACCCGGTGGCCAGTAAACAAAAAATGATTCTCCGATAATTGATTTTTTGGGAACGAATCCCCATTCTCTTGAGTCTGAGCTATAGGCTCTGTTGTCTCCCATTACCAAATAGTTTTCCTTAGGCACTGTTACTTCCTGCCCTTCTTTTAGAAATGACCCGGCATAAGTTTTAACTTGCGAATTTAAATACTTATTTTCGTTAAGTTCACCCCCATTTAAGAAGACTGATCCGTCTTTTATATAAATCTTGTCACCCGGGGTGGCAATCACTCTTTTTATAAAGTCTTTTTCCGGATCCTGTGGTGCCTTAAAGACTATCACTTCTCCTTTTTGCGGAGTCTTGAAATTTAAAACAATGATATTTGTTAGAATGTATTCCTTATCTGTAAAATTAGGGTACATAGAGTCACCATTTACCTGAAAAGGGCGGAACAAAAAAACGTAAATAACAAGAAAAACAGCAGCTGCCAGAAGAAGTGTCTCGACAATATCTATTAAAAAGGTATAAATTTTTCGCAGAATTGACATTATTATTTAAATTGTCCCTGATTCAGCTTCTTTTGTCAACGATATTATTTTGTGGTAACATATCCTGGGGCGCATAGCTCAGCTGGTTAGAGCGTTGCATTCACATTGCAAAGGCCTCAGGTTCAAATCCTGATGCGCCCACGACTACACAAGTATGACCATTCTTTTCTTTTCCCGTTTGTTTTACCCTCACATAGGAGGTGTTGAAAAACATGTTTTGGAAATTTCAAGACCCCTTGTAAAAAAGGGATATTCGGTAACTGTTTTAACAGAAAAGTTTGAAAGAAATCTTTTGAATACTGATGAGATTGACGGGATTAAAATTCTAAGAATCGATAGTGGTAGAGAAAACTGGTTTAAAAAATTTAGAGTTTGGAAAAATCTTTGGAGATACAGAAAATTAATTAAGAAATCAGATATTATTCATATTCATGATGTATTTTTTTGGTATCTCCCATTTAAGTTTTTATATCCGTTGAGAAAAGTATTTACAACATTCCACGGATATGAAGGAGATGCTATTCCGGGAATTAAAGCAAGACTCATGCATAAAATAGCAGAGGTTTTATCAGGCGGAAATATTTGCGTAGGCGATTTTTTAAAAAAATGGTATGGAACAAAACCAAACTACGTCACCTACGGTGCAGTGGAAATACTACCAATAAATACCAATACTACCAATAAATACCAATTAGCTAATAAACGCTTTAAGATAGTTTTTCTTGGAAGATTGGAGGAGGAGACCGGAATAATGGAATATCTGAAGGCTCTGTTAATGCTCAAGAATAAAGGAGTTATGTTCGACCTAACAGTTTTGGGTGATGGAAAATTACGAAAAAACGCAGAAAAATTTTCAAAAAATAATAAAATCAATGCTGAATTTAAAGGATTCGTAGGAAACACAGATAAATATTTTCGAGGGTGTGATTTTGTTTTTGTATCTAGATACTTAGGAATTTTAGAAGCTTTAGCTTATAAAAAGTTTGTTTTTGCTCATCATAATAATTTGATTAAAAAAGACTATTTAGAGATGACACCATTTGCAAAGTTTATATCTATCTCTTCAGATTATAAACAACTTACATTAAGTATTGAATATTTTTTAAAAAATGAAGCAGAAAAAGAAAACATGATAAATAATGGATACGACTGGGTGAAAGATAAAACCTGGAATAATATGGTTAATCTTTATTTAAAACTATGGAAAGTCTAGTAAACATATTTAGTAAGTTGAATGAGCTTCAGTTTTAAGTTAAAATCAAATTCACTCAGAGTTTATCATTTATGAAATTAAATGCCTGTCTTGTTTGCGGTTCTACCAATATTATTGAGTTATATCCTTCAGACGTAGATTTAGAAAAATTATCTTTTACTTACGTAAAAACTCCAGATTC
>Ga0209542_10001217_pt1 | contig 61185 bp, 71 predicted proteins | sample RifCSPhighO2_01_FD_184028 | JGI IMG/M metagenome (GOLD analysis project Ga0209542, IMG submission 184028) | Soil microbial communities from Rifle, Colorado - Rifle CSP2_plank highO2_0.1 (SPAdes) (version 2) | ecosystem: Environmental > Terrestrial > Deep subsurface > Rock core/Sediment ...
AAAAGGCATTTTCAATTAAAATTAAATCATCAAATTCAGTTAAATTAATATCTTCAATAAAATATTTATTTACAGCATTAATATCTCCTTTCAAAGATTTTTTCCAAGGTTTTACCTCAAATTCTCCTTTAGACTTTCCATTTGGAGCTGAAGCAATAAACTCCCCAAAATCACTAATTAGTTTAATCTCAATAGTTTCATCTCCCCTAGTATCTTTTATTTTCCTGGCCACCAGTTTTTTAACTTTCATTTTAATTGATTAATATAACAAAAATTAGTTTATTAATCTTCTGAATACATATCCTTAAAAATACTTTTATTTTGGCTTTTTTATGGAATATAGTTATTATGATGACTCATCTTTTTACACTAGATTAAAAATACCTCCAACAACATTTGAAAGAAAAGCACTTGTAGAAAAAATAAAAGGAAAAAACTTTATTATGAGAGATTTTGAAAATAAAGACATATCATTCAATACATTAATTCATCATGGTAACGTATTTGAAACAGGGTTTTTATTATTTTTACCAACTCAAAGAGGATTTACTTACATCCCATATGATTCTATGGATAACTTAGAAATAATGCTCGGTCCTTGGTTTGAACCATTGACATAATAATTAAAGAATGATATAAATTTAAAAATATTTATGCGATAAATAATATATTCTACTTTTTTTCGTTTTGGAAACCTTTTCGTTAAAAGGTTTATCTTCCTTTTGTTACTTTTTTAAAATTTTATTTCGTTTTGGGAACCTTTTCTAAAGGTTCATTTGGAAACCTTTTCGCAAAAGGTTTATCTTCCAACAATCTTGTACTTTTTTTCTTTGTTTATGTCAAGGTACTTGACAAAAACCACACTTTTTAGAGTGTGGTTGTACCTTGAACATCCAAAAGTCCTAAACAAATCTACACAAGGACTTTTTGATTAAGGGAAATAGCTCCTTCAACAGCTAATCCAACACCTGCTAAAAACCAAAACCAATCAGAAGAAAAATCATATAACCCAAGAAGTTTAATTAAAGTCCCGATTGCCATTAATAATCCAACAAAAATGAATGCTTCGTATCTGACAAGATTACTTATAACCATTTTAATAATATATTAATTTAAGATTAGTGAAGTTCTTCGCTTCCTTCTCTTCCACTAACCTCTTCAAAGCTTTCTTCATCTTCAGGGTTAGCAAGTTCCATTATTTCTCCTTCTTTTACAATTTCTTCTTCTTCTTTTTCTTCATGATCTTCAATACTTTTATCAGATTCTACTTTCTGAGCAGTTTTTTTGATAGCAACACTTTTTCTTTTAGGCATAGGTTTCTTAACAGTTATAGGTAAAACTTCGCTATCAAATTCTGTTTTAGCTATTTCAATAGGATTGTAATTAATTTCTTCTAATTTTTCATCAGAAATTTTCATCAAAAGTGGCGCATCCATTGCAACTTGTAAAGCTCTTGCGCCTAAAATACGTGCTTTTTCATAGTTTGTATAAATTTGTTTTTCAGCCATCAGTATTAGTTTATATTTTAGGTTTTTAAACGTTTGTTATTTTTTTGCAGATGATTCTACTAACTTTTGAATTTTTGAAAAAATTATTTTATGTGTTTTTTCTACAGTATCTAATATCTCAGAAAATTTTTCCTCACTGATTTCAAACTCTCCACTTTTTTGCATACTGCAAATGCTTATAGGTTTTGTAGGTGTTACTGCTAAGACTAAACGGCCATCACCAGCGTTTTCTTCATCTTGTGTAGGATCTAAGATGAATTTATCTCCAATTAAATAAATACTAAAATTAAATGGTTCATTTTCAGTTAAAGGTAGTTTTTCTTTTGAAGGTTTATCATAATCAATTTTACCTTCTTTTTTATCATAGAAAGGCACTTTTGCATCTTTTAATGCTGCAACAGCTGCTATAAATGCTGCATCAAGTAAATTACCATCATCATTTATTGAGTAAACGTCTACAAAAATCTGCCATACTTTTTCACCTTCTTCTATACATAATTTTTTCAAATCAATATATTTTGATTCTCTTATTCCTCTGTCAACTAATCTTCCAAGCTCAATAGCTTCAAATTTAGGAGGACCATATTCAAATTTAGGATGACTTAAAGGAGTTAGCTCTGCAGTTACCATTAAATTTCCTTTATCTTTTGAGTCAGGATATGGTTCAGCTATTTCCATTTTTACCCCTGCCCAAACTTCAGTTTTACCTATTTTAACTTTAGCACTTCCTTCAGATTTTTTTGAAACTCCAAATTCAATTTTTATTTCTCTATACTCTTCAGGATTTCTCTTGTCAAATCTATTACCATGTTCTAAATACTCACGAATTCTTTTTGTGGTTAAGTTTGATTCTTCTATCATTTAATTTTTTCCTCCAGTATTTTCTTGAACTTCTTTTAATGCCTTTTTCTGAATTTCATATATTTTTTTACAGGCTTTTTTTCCAAGCTCAACAGCTTCTTTTAATTCTTTATGAGAAATTTTTCCATCAAGTTGTATATGTACTAATTTTCCAGACCTGTTCATAAAAGACATTGCAATATCAGTAGCTCCTTCTCCTTCTTCATAATCTTCTTCTTCTTTTATAACATCAACAACCATTTGTTTGTCCATTTTTCCTATTGAAACACTTGTTACAAAATCTTTCATAGGAACTCCTGCATGAGCCAGAGCAAGTGATGCAGCGTTTATTCCTGCACATCTTGTAGAAGCATCTGCCTGAGGAATCATTATATGAACATCAACAACAGTATTAGGGAATTCACCAAGTAAAGTTGAAGAAGCCAAAGCCCATTCACTTATTTTAGATATTTCTGTACTTCTTTTGCTTGGACCAGGCCGAATTCTCTCACTTACTGAAAAACTCATCATCTGATAATTAACTCTCATTATACCTTTTTCAGGATTTTGCATGTGTTGAGGATGCAATTGTTTTGGCCCATAAACTGCCGCTATTGCAACAGTGTCTCCAAATGCAAACATTGCACTTCCATCAGCATTAGGAACAACTCCAACTTTAGCAGTTATCTTTCTAGTTTCATCAAACTTTCTTCCATCAAATCTTTTAGTATATGCCATATTATTTTTTTCCCCCATTTTTTTCCTCACTTAAAAACTTACTTACTTTGTCTGTAAGACCAGATATAAATGTTCTGTCTGTAACAAAATTTATAGCTTTTTTAGCAAATAATTCATCTTCAACATTTTCTCCTCTTATCCACACAATTCCATTTTGTCCAACTGTTATCTTACAATTTGTTTCATCTTTAATCAATTTTATCATACTTCCTTCTTTACCAATAACTCTAGGTACTTTGTTTGGATTAATTTTAACAATTATTCCACCCTCTAGTTTACCAAGACCTTTACCCTCAAGTGTTAAATCAACACCCTTTGATTTTACATTTGTTATTTTAGCATTAAAAAAATCACTTATATCTAAAAAATCAGATAAATTGTTTTTATCAATATATCTTGGAACTTCTGATAATGGCAAAAATGCTGATATTGCAGAATCAATATCAGTTAACCACCCATTGAATGTAATATCATTTACTCTCCCAATAATAACATTTCCCCTTCTAGGGATAAATACTCCTGATAAAGGTATTATTTTTATTAGTTTCCCATTTTTATCTGATAATCCATAACGATAGGCAACTATATCATTACCCTCTCTTTTAGTCCCATCTCCAGGCAAATAATCACTTCCAGATACAATTATTTCACCAGGGATTACTATTTCTCTATGACTCTCTTCTATATTAATTTCTTCTTCCATTTTTAATTTTAACTTAGATAGTTTAAAAAACTATTCTTTTACCTCCTCACTAATTACTGAACCATGAGTTACTGCATTTAACTTGTCATAAAACTCCATTTGTAAACCTACAGGAATATTAAGGACAATTTCCAAATCACCATTATTCATCCACTCTTCTTTTTCTTTATAAGTTTGCACAATTCCATAAGCCTGCCCTGAATATCTTGCAGGAATTGTTATTTTTACTTTCTTGGTTTCAATCTTTAATGGAATTATTTTTGCAATTTTTTCTGTTATTTCTTTTAATTGAGAATCTATTGGTTTGTTTGTTATATTAACTCCTGACTCTTTTATAGCATTTTCAATTCTTTCAGGAGTATATGGTCTTCCTGTTCTAGGATCAACAGAATTTTTAGATAAAAAGTTAACAATCTGCTTGGCTTTATCACTTAACTCTTTATGTTTATATTCAATAGGTATTTCTATATCTCCTCTTTTGATTATTTGTGTTGCAACCTCTCCAGAATCTTGAGTTTTAAAAGCTTCTTCAAGATCTTTACTTGAAGCATTATCTCCTTTTTTTGCATCTGTAAATATTCTATCAACTGCTAAAACTTCATTAATAGAAACATCCCCCCCTTTTTTTAAAGCCAAAGCTTTATCAACATCAACTAAAATCTCAAAATGTTTTCCACCTACCTTAATTCTGGCAATAACATTACCCATTTTACATATATTTCTTTAAAGAACCTTCGTCAAGTCTAACAACTTTCGCATTTTTCACTGGAATATATGCAGCGTCAAATCTTGATAATTCAAAATTCTTCCCAAGTATTTCCTTAAAGATTCCTAAAGATAATTTAATTCCTCCTTCAATATTTAGGTTTTTGTTATATTTTATTCTTAGTATTTCTTTTATCCTTTCATCATTTTCTCCAATAGCCATCGCAGTATATGAAAAATAATTTCCAGTTATATCAGAAGCAAATAATTGTGATTTAGATTCATCAATTCCACCAATCATTAATGAAACTCCAAATGGTCTTGCCCCGCCATATTGTGTAAACATTTGTTTTGTATTTGCTATTTCTCTTATTACTGATTCAACATCTATAGGCGAGTCATAAGTTACTCTATGTTGTTGAGCTAAGATTCTAACTTTATCAATTAAAATTCTTGCATCACTTAATATTCCTGCAGCACTTCCAACAACATGAGAATCAATTTCAAAAACCTTATTTGCACTTCCAGGGACTATTAAAGGATCATTTATCCTTCTATCACTCACAACTACAACTCCGTCTGTGCAAACAATTCCAATACTAGAGCTACCTAATCGAACTGTTTTTTCTGCATACTCTACCTGAAGTAAATGTCCGTCAGGCGAGAACATAGTTGCAGCTCGATCATAACCCATTGCTTGATGCTGGATCTCACTTGGCATGTCCATTTTAACATATTAAATGAGAAGTTAGGATAATATTAATAATCTATTTCTTCTCTCTCCAATTTTTCTAAGAGGTTAAGGTTTAAAAAGCTTTTGATGGTTGTACTCTGGTGCGTTAAAGGTTGGTAAATTGATTAAAAAAATTAATTACATTGATACTCAGAACGATAATTTGTAACTGTTTTACATTCTTCATATTTAGGTGGAGTAACTCTCGGTTTTGCCCAATACTTACTATCTAAATTTTTTCTTTCAACAGTTATAGTTACTTCTTTCCTTTCATAAGGAATTAATGAAAATTCTTCTGCGTGGGTATATATATTTGCTTCACTCCAATCTACATCTGCCCTATACCCTTCCTTTCTATAATCATTCGGAAAATATTTATCATCATATAATGCAAAGTCTACCCTAAAAACTCCTGCCCTATTCTCTAAATTTGTTATTTCTATTGTGGGGTTTATAGTTGGTTTCCCAGCTTCTTTTCCATCCCAAGAGATAAATTCAAAAGTATGCTGAAATTCTTTTGTTTCACAAACTTGTTCAGAGTAAGGAGTTCTCACATATTCACAATTATTTTCTGGTATATCTGTTGAGTCGCTTTCATCAACCACATTACCTGTTAGCAAAGATTTAGAAAGACTTTGATAAGCTATAAATCCTGCAAGAAGAACAACTAAAACTATTAAACCTATAATTAAAGGTGTAGCTTGTCCTTTTTTCATATATTATTTAGAAAAAACAGACTTATAAAACTTTTTGTAGGTAAAAATTACTACTCTAATAGATAAAAATTCCATTTAATCCTTCTCAATAATTAACTTATCCCCTTTAATGTCAGCTTCTAACTCTTGTCCTGTTTTCCAATCCAACTTTTTAACTATCTTCTGTGGGATTATAACCCAGAATTTAGTATATTCAGTCTCACCTACTTTTCTACTTACCTGACTTTGTAGTCTCATATATATTAGATACCTATTAGGTATATAAGCTTTTCTATAGTTTATTATATACTATTTAGATACCTAAAGATATATAAAGATTAGATACCTAAATTATATATGGAAAATAAGATTATATGCTCAAAATGTAAAGGCAAAGAAATAATTAAATGGGGAAAGAGAAAGACAGATAACAGGGGTTTAATCCAAAGATATAAATGTAAATCCTGCTCTGAAACTTTTATCTCTGACACATTTGCGAGAATGAGAAATAATCCAGAGAAAATAACTTGTGCTTTGGATTTATTTTATAGAGGGTTAAGCACAAGAGATGTTCAACATCATTTCAAAGCCTTCTTTCCCCACAATTCAGACCATTCAACTATTTTAAGATGGATTTGGAAATATAATCAAAAGATAGCTAATTTTACAGATAGCTTACAAATTAATACGGGAAGTTATATTGAATTAGATGAAATGGAATATCACAGAAGAAAATCACATAAAAGAAAATTAGGTGTAGATAAAAATTGGTTGATTAATGCTATTGATGTCAAGAATAGATTTTTAGTTTGTTCTAACTATGCAAAACATAGAAGCCAGAATGAAATTAAAAATGTTCTTTCAAGCATAAAATCAAAGACAGATAAAGTTAAAATAATTCAAACAGATGGCTTAACTGCTTATGATAATGTTATCAAGAAAAGCTGGGGGTATGATAATCATTTGAGAAAATATAAAATAGAACATAAAGTAAAAACTCAACTTAAAGGTGAGGGCTTTAACGTTTGGGTTGAAAGATTGCATAATTCAATCAGACAAAGAACTCAAAACTTTAGAGGATTTCATGGCTCTATAAATTCTGCTTATAATTTAATGAAAGGTTATGAGATTTATTATAATTTTATTAGAAAGCACGAAGCACTTAAAGGTAAAACTCCAAGTGATTTAGCAACCAATATTAAATTTGAAACTGATAATAGATGGTTAGAGTTAATTAAGATTTCTGAAAAACAATAGTTTTTTATACCAATATTACCTATGTATTACATAGGTAATATGAAAGATAAAATAACACATGAATTTGATGAATTAACTTTTAAAGATAAAACAATATCAAAAAATTCTAAGAAAATTAATATTAATCAGAATGATGTCGTAGGATATTTTATTTCTAAATCTAAAGAATTTAATGGTGGTGGAGGTTTTATTCATTGCCCAAAGAAATTTTCTGATAAATATGTTTGTGTCATAGTTTTAAAGGGGAAAATAAAATGACTTCTGAAATTCATTTAAAATCTCTTTGGAATATTAAGCAAGAAGAATTAGATAAGGATATGATACAATTTATTATTAAATGGAATGAGGAACATAAATGTCTTTGCTGTAAAAATTGGAAAAAGGGGCAAGAAGAAATTGAATGTGAACATTTAGAAAAAGAAATTGAAAAGATTTTTGGGAAGAAAGTTAATAATCAATATAAAAATCTTGTATTAATAAAATCAATTTCATTTAATAGATTTTTTAATAATTAAATTATATTCTTCTATTAAATCTGGATAACTTTCAAGTAAAGGTAATATTTCTTCTTGATTTAATGATTTATTGTAGATTAAATCAAAAAATTCATTTAAGCTTAGAGTTCTATAAACAGAAGAAGGATATGAAGAAATTTTTAAATCAGATAATTCTTGTGAATGTTGTAGTATAGTTTTTGATTTATTTAATGGACTCAAAATATTATTTCCAATATCTTCAATTAACTTTGAGTTAAGAGCAGTTTTATCAAAAATAAGTATATTATCAGTTGGAACATTTGGATTTCCTCTTGTTGTTAAAAAACTATAACAATCAGCTACTCCCAATCTATAATAAAGAGTAGGTTTGGATACTCTCTTATTTCTTGTATGTGGATAAACTTTAGAAAATATTAATAAGTTTTCATTAAACTCTTCTTCAGCTATTTTCAATAAAATTGATTTTTTGCCACCATCAATAAAACTGATAATAGGATATTGTTTAATTATAGTAATTAAATCATTAAATTTTTTAAATCCTATATTTGTGTAAATAGAAGGAATTATTTGTATATCTTTTCTTTTAGAATATTTTTTTAATAAACTTTTAATTTCTTTATTTGTTAAGCCATTTTTTGTAATAAATAACCTAACTAATTTAAATCCAAGAACTATTTGAAGATTAATTAAAAGCTTAACTTGTCTTAAGTTGAGATTGTGATTCCTTGATATTTCTGGTAAGAAAAAAGAAATATTTATTTTGCTTAATTTAGAAAATTCTTCTTTTTTATCTTTTATTAATTTACTTCTCAAATCTTTATTATTTAATAATTTATTAAGATTGGTGAAGCTTAATACTTCTAAGAGTTTTGAATTGAGAGACAAATTGCTTTTAAGTTTATCAAGCCTGTTTAGGTCAGTTGTTGTGATTACTTGTTTTGGTAAGGTTTCTTTTATACCTTCGTATTCTATTTCTCCATATCTAAACCCATCTTTAGTCTGTTTGATTTTTATTTTAAGTTTCATTATACCTCTTCTTTAAAACAAATTAAACAAGATAATCAGTTATTATGATTATTGGCTTCTTTTTTTAATGTTCAAAGGTTTTACTACTAAAACTAAGAGATATTTAAGCTTTTTGGTTTAAAATTCAAAAAAGAGGGTAAATAGAATAGATACCTTTGAACTTACCTAAGCCAATCAACACCCCCTTTTTTTGAATATTTATTCAAAGTTAATCTTTTATTTAAACCTGTCGGATACCAACCTTTAACGCACCAGAGTATGATGGTTGAGAGTGTTAAGTATTCGGGAGATGAATAAGGTGTTAAGGCGAGGGAGTTAGATAAATTTTTATATAAAGAAATACTTAAGTTTGAATGGTTTATAGTGAGGAAGAGTTAATTATTCCAACTTTAAAACTCTTAAAGATGTATTTTAAGGGTCTAACAACTTCTATTTTAATAAGTGAATTGATTAAAGAGCTTAAACCTTTAGGACACGATTTGGACATCTTAAAAGATAGGAAAGATACACATTTTAGTCAAAAAGTAAGAAATCTTAAATCCCATAATAATTTGATTGGAAAAGGATTAGCTACATATGAGCAAGGTATCTATAAAATAACTGATAAGGGATTAAAATACTTAGAAGAGAATGAGGTGGTTTATTTTTCTCTATTAAATCAAGGCTTTAACAAAAAAGAAATAGAAAAAGAGGTTAAATCTGATTTTAAAGAAATAATTATAGAAGAAGGAGCTTTAGAAAAAAGAACTACAAAACAAAGAAAGAGGTCTAATCTTTTAAGGGAAATTGCTATAACTTTTTTTAAAGATAAAAATAATGGGGAGTTAATTTGTGAAGTATGTAATTTTAGTTTTCTAAAGGAATATGGGAAGTATGGTAAAGATTTTATAGAAATACACCATAAAGAACCTATTCATGAAATGGATATAAAAGGAAATAAACAAAAGTTAGAAGAAGCATTAAAAAAAGTTTCTCCTTTATGTTCTAATTGTCATAGAATGATACATAGGAATAGAAATAAAATGCTGACTATTGAAGAACTTAAATCGTTGTTAAAGTAAGTAGTTTTATTTGTTGTTGTGTGGGTATTCCTAAATTATTAATAATTAAATGCTTAACTTTTGTTTCCATTCTGTCTTTTATATTAAATAAATATTCCTTATCAAATTCAGCTATTTTAATTCCTTTTTTTCCTTGATATAAATTCCTAATAAAATCTGTTTCCTTAATTATTAAAATCCATTTTGCTTCAAGATTAAGTAGAGTATTTGCTAATCTTTCTTGGTCTTGTCTTATAAAAGAGTTTTCTTCATATTCACTAAATTCTGAATCGTATGGTGGGTCTAAGAAAACAAAATCATTCTTATTTAAATCAAGGGAATTAAGTAAAACTTCAAAATCTCTATTCTCTACATTTGTTTTATCTAATAATGCTCTTACTTGTTTAGAAAAAATATAATCTACTTTTGATTTAAAGTCTTTTGAATTATAAGCAATTCCCCCATAAGGCACATTAAACTCTCCACTTTGATTAAATCTAAACATTCCTCCATAACAAAATTCTCTAATAAAATACCAATTAGCTATTTTCTTCTCTTTTGATATATTTATTTTTTTATGCTTTGCTTTATTCATTATATTCCTAAAATGCATATAAAGACCACTTCTAAAACCTGTTTCAATATTCTTCTTTATCTCTAAATCATTAAATCTACCTTTAATATCTATATTCTCTTTTGTCCTTTTCAGCTTAGCAAATAAATTTTTTTTCAATTCATTAAGTAATCCTTCTCTATCAATACAGAACTCTTTTTTAAAAAGCCCATTAAAAGGTACAATTTTTTTATGAAACAAATCATCCAATCTTTTATTAAATTCTCCTTCACTTATTTTATTAGAACGATATTTTTTATATAAATCAAGAAAACTCTCTCCAAAAACTTTCATATATTCATTTATTTTTTCCCACACTTCAACATACTTATATAATTCTTTCTTAAATTCTTCTCCAGATTTTCCATTCTTTAATAACTTATAGAAAACCATAAGTTCTTCTGAAATATCATTTATAACTGCGTTCTTTGGCTCTAAATCAAAGAATAAAGCACCCCCACCAAAAAATGGCTCAACATATCTATCAAACTTGGGTATAATTTTTTCTACATATTTTATCTCACTTGATTTTCCACCAGCCCATTTTATAAGAGGTTTCATTTTTTCTTTAACCTCTTTTTAATTTCTGGATGTTCCCTAAGTAAATCATTAACGAGAGGAGAAAATTTTGAACCACGAGAATCAGATTGTATTTCTTTTATCGCTTCAACTAAATCAATATCTAAAGTAACACCAACCCCTTTTTTCATAATTAAAATAGTTTGCTGACCCTTATAAACATTACTTTGATTTATCATTGTTATTATATTTCTTATATTTATATAACTTATTATACTTATAAACATTTCCCTTATTTTGACATATATAGCCTAAAACCATAATATTTAAATAGTGTATAATATATACAATATTAATAAAATGGACAAAAAACACATAGTAAATAAAGAGGACGGAATAAATATGATTAAGTTAGTTGTATACTTTCATACAAATGAAGGAGGTGTTCAATTACCAAATAAACAAGCATTCCCAAAGGGAAAAGTAACCCTTGCTACAAATCATAAGAAAAAAATAAGAGTTGATAGGGGGAAGGATGTCTTTTTTGGCGGAGGAAACCAACCAACTCTTTATGAAGCAATAAAAAAATGTCTAAAGAATTATGAAGTAGAAATTATCCCAAAAGAATCAATTCCAGAGTATAAAAAATATGTAAAGGTAGTGGAGGAAATTAAGAAAAAAGAAGTGGAATTTTAATATTAAAATATGAGAAGACCCCGAAGGGTCTATACTCCATAAAGACGCTTAAATCACTATGGAATACAATAATAACAACCAACAACAACTTATAACCTTTTCTAAAGAAAGAGAAATTAGAGCTAAAGCTATCCTTAAAAAGGGAGAACCACAAGCATTAGACGAGTTTACCTATCTCGTTCCATCTCAAAATTCAGACAAGAAATACAAGGTAATGCACATAGATGCTTATTCTTGCGAATGTGAAGATTTTAAACGAAGATGTGCTGGTAAAAATCTTTATTGTAAGCATATCAAAGCTATACTCTTATTTGAGAAGATAAAACAAAAATATGAAATAAAGCCAGAAGTAGAACAGGAAATAAAATTAATTATTGAAACTCCGCAAAAAGATTTATGCCCTGAATGTCAATCTGATAATTTAATAAAAAGAGGGATAAGAAAGACTAAACTAAAAGAAGTTCAAAGATATGGCTGTAATGATTGTCATAAGAGATTTACATTAGAACCAATCAAACATATCAAAGTTAATTATAAGTTCGTTACATTGGCTATGGATTGCTATTTTAAGGGTTTAAGTTTTAGGGATATAAGCGACCAGTTTGCACAATTCTATGGAATAAAAATACATCACGAAACAATAAGAAGATGGGTTTTAAGATTTTCAGAAGTTATGGAAAAATACAGAAAAACAATCCAACCACAAATTAAGGGAGTTTGGAATGCTGACGAAACACTTGTATTAACTAAAAGAGGCAAAAACAAAGAGCAACCAAATATTAATTATGATTATGTCTGGAATGTTATGGATAATAAAAGCAAATTCCTTTTAGCGTCTGAATGTTCAGGTAGAAGTAGAAAAAGTAAAGACGCACAGCACGTTTTTACAGAGGCATTAAAACAGAATGGAAAAATGCCATTTCAGATAATTGTAGATGGTTATAAAGGATATGAAGATGGATGTAGAAAAACTTTTAGAAATTGGGGTAATGAAAGGAAAGTTAAATTTACATCAATCAAAGGACACAGAAAAGAAATAAATAATAATGCAATAGAGAGCCACCACACACAACAAAAAGAGTTTCATAAGGTAAGACGTGGAGTTACAAATGTTCAAGCATATCAAGATGGTTTTAGAGTATTCCATAATCACATAAGAAAAAATGTAAGAGATAAAACAACGCCAGCAGAGAAATGCAACTTAACAATTCCAAATCAAAACAGATGGATAGGAATGTTAAACAAAAATGTTCAAGAAATTTCCATATTAGCTAAAAAGCAAAAATTATTAAAATAAGTTCCTGTTAAATAGATAATATGGCGAAAGGATATTTATTCAGAGGAAAACCTGTAAGTTTTGAAGAGGCATTTCTAGATATAGAAGAAATCAAGATTGAAGGCACAGAAGGAGATGTTATGCAGGGAAATAAAATTTTATTAAACAAGAATAACTGGGGATTTCTTGTAGTAATCCTCTTTGTGAAGATAAAGGATATAGCATACCATTAGGGGATTTTATTTCTGAAATGTATGGGAAGAAAGAAACATCTAAAGATGGCATAATTTCTTGTGGTGGATATGAAAATATGGGCAGAGGACAAAAGAGAGATTGTTTAAATCATATGAATATTAATGTGAAAATAAAATACAAAAGTCCCTAATGTTCGACACTCTTTTGATGGTTAAATACTTACTTTTTCTTACCCAACCCTTTCAAAGTACCTGAAATTTTAGAAATTTGTATTTCTTTTGAAAGAGCAAAACTTGCTTTTACTTTCTCTAATTCACTTCTGTTTACAGCCAGAATATTTTTTGAAACAAAAGTAGGAGATGCTTTTGCATAACCAAGAATTCCTATGTATCTTAAAATTGTTTTTTCAACATCTTCTTTACTAAACTCTCCTTTAAATAAAATATATCTTTTGTTCTCTCTCATGCTTGCCTTAAGAATTTTCATAATAAGCTAAGGAAAAAAGTATAATTAAACTTTGTGTTATATAGTAGAACTTTCTTTTAAAAATTTAATAAGATCTTCTTCATAATATCTTCTAACACTTGTATAAGAATCATCTTCTCCAGAATAAATATCAATAACTCCCTGATCTTCTCTTCTTACAATTCCTATAGGATAAACAGTATTTGGTCTATAACCAGGAGGATGATCATGTTCATTTGGATTCATTAAAAAATTAGATCTATAAATTAATTTACTTGGATTTGAATAATCAAGTGCAAACATTCTTCCCTTATATGCGGCATATTTGTCTTTACCAAATTTTTTCTTTCTTCTAGGATCAAATTCATGATAAATCCCTAACCAAAAATTACCAACTTTTATCGGAGGAGTTCCAGTACCAGTATACTCTCCATTATAACTTCCTATTAATCTTTGAGTACCTCCCCAGTATACTAAATTGTCTGAATATGATATCCAGATTCCAGGACTGCTTAGTTCTGAGAAGGCATTTGGTCTTGTTAAAGCTGCATAATCCATTTTATATTGGTGGAGTTCATCTTTCATCATCTCAGGGCTTTTTACTTTTTCAGGAAAAATAGAAAAATCTTTCACAAGTGTCCTAATTGGTCTTGGACTCCCATGAAGTTCAAATCTTTTGAATTTTTTAAAATCTAAAGTTGTTACCATAGAAGTTGAAACTCCAAATCTTCTATGTGGAGAAACATAAGTAAATGCATAAACATCTTCCTGGCCCTGAGGGGTTGTTATTTTAGTTATTCTAACGTCTTCAATTCCAAATCTTTCATGTTCATAGCAAGGATAAAAACTAGGTTTTTCTTCTATACTATTTATTGTTAAACCATCTTTACTTCTTGCAATTAATGGATATGAAATATGTCTTAATCTTACATGGCCCTCTTTTTTAAGAAATACCTCCTTATCTCTTACCCATTTAGTATTTTTTTTAGGTATCTCATCTAAAGAAAGTTCAAATGGAGAATTTTGGGTGTTATTAACATTAAAATGTGGAAGTAATATTTTATCTTCAACAGGGATTTCTGCAACCCTTAACATTAGTAAAGTTTCATCATTAACAACTGCAACTCCCGGATTAAAAACTCCAACAACTTTCATAAAATCACTAGATGGTTTTACATTTTCAGGAGTGGATATTACTCTAAACTCAAGAGGTTTTGGAGCCTTCATATTAAAAACTCAAGGAAAATCACCCTTAAAAGTATTTGTGCATTGTTAATAAATTACTGCTTCAAAATTATCTGTTCTTTTACTTTATCAATTTCTTTTTTTATATAAGGGTTAACATATTTATTATTTTCATCTAGTATTGAATGGATGTTTTTACAATGTCTTATTATATACATTATTTTACTCTGAGGTATTTTTGTTTTTGACAAAAATCTGTAGCCTTTAGGAGTTATACCATCATCTATAGGTCTATCAAATATTAATCTCGCTAATCTTTCATTTGATAAAATTTCATCTAAAGGTGAATTAGAAATTGCAGACCCTGATTTTGATGATTTTGTATAATCTTTCAAAATTAATTGTTTTTCTTTTTCAACACCTTTTGTTAATTCTCTTAAACGCATACTTATTATTGCACCCTCAATACCTAATTCTATAATATCTCTTTGTATCTGTCCTGAAATTCTTGTTATTATCTCTGCTCTTTGTAAAACAGAAGTAATATCTGATACAGCAGTTAAGCTATTTATTTCAAGGAAATTTAGTCTTGCCATTAAACTATCAAAGTTCTCTCTTTCTTTATCTAGAATTTGTAATGTCTCAGTTGCTCTTGTTAGTATTTCTTCTGTTCTTCTTAATGGATACCTTCTGTTTTTATAATATAGTGTAATCATTTTCTTTCTTTCTGAAATTGCTATAACCAATGCTCCAGTTTGTTTTGCAGTTCTTTCTCCAGCTTTATGTCTCGTACCTGTTTCATTAGAGATTATTTTTGGATCTGGAATAAGTAAAACATTAGCATGAAGAATTTTCTTCATATCTTTTGAAAGAATAATTGCACCATCCATTTTTGATAGTTCAAAAAGTCTTTGTGGTGTAAATTTTATATTAACTTTAAAACCACCTTCTATTATTCCTTCAACTTTATCATTCATAATGACAATCAATCCACCAAGCTCTGAATTTACAATATAATCTACTGCTCTTCGAAGAGGAGTTCCAGGAGCTATGTTATTTAAAGGTTCTGTTAAATCAGAATTATCATTTAAAGAATTTTTTTTCATATATAAAAAAAACCGCGATTATATTTAAACATTCTGGTTTGCTTAAAGATTTTCAAAATCTTTATGGAGAAGATATTTAAACTAAATACCATTAACTTGTTAAATGTTAAAGATACATACGTTAGGCGGTTATAATGAAGTTGGCAAAAATATGACTGCTGTTGATACAGGAGAAGATATTATTGTTTTTGATTGTGGCCTATATTTGCCTGCAGTTATTGATCTTCAAGAAACTGAGAAACGCCCAACACCAAAATTATTGGCAAGTGCAGGCGCTTTGCCAGATGATTCTTTTTTATGGAAAAATAAAGACAGAGTAAAAGCTTTTCTAATAACTCATGCCCATCTAGATCATGTAGGAGCAGTTCATTATATTGCTATGAAATACCCTAATGCAGATATTGTAGGAACTCCTTTTACAATTGAATTACTAAAGACTTTAATACAAGATGCTAACATTTCTTTAAGAAATAAGCTTGTAAGTATAAAATCAGATTCTCATTATATGGTTAAAGGAAAGAATAAAGAGTACAAAGTGGATTTTGTTAATATTACACACTCAACAATCCAGTCAACAATGATTGCCCTACATACAAAAGAAGGAGTAGTTGTTTATGCTAATGATTATAAGTTAGATGACAATCCAGTCATAGGTTCTCCCCCTAATTATAAAAAAATGGAAGAATTATCTAAAGAAGGAGTAAAAGCATTAATAGTAGATTGTCTTTATGCTGGTGATGAAAGAAAAACACATAGTGAAAAAATTGCAAGAGCTATGGTCGAAGAAGTTTTACTTACAGTAGATCATGGTAATCATGGAATCATAATAAGCACTTTTTCTTCACATATTGCAAGACTTAAAACTATTGTCGAATTCAGCAAAAAACTAGATAGAAAAGTTGTTCTTGTTGGTAGAAGCCTGGCAAAATACGTTCTCGCTGCTCAAAAAGCAGGCCAGTATCCATTTGATAAAGAAGTAAGAGTTTTGGGATACCCAAATCAAGTTAAATCTATGCTGAAACAAATTGATAAAAATAGACATGAGTATGTTTTAGTATGTACAGGACATCAAGCTGAACCAGGAAGTATTTTAGATCGGTTAGTTTCAGGAAATAAACTACCATTTAATTTCAGACCAAAAGATAGTGTAATATTTTCTTCAAAAGTTATTCCTGTTCCAGTAAACCAGGCAAATAGAGCTTCTATGGACAAAAAACTAAAGATGAAAGATGTTAGAATTTTTGATAATGTTCATGTCTCAGGCCATGGTGGAAGAGAAGATTTAAGAGATTTGATTGCTTTACTAAATCCACAACATGTAATACCCAGTCATGGTGGCTTAGACAAAACAACTCCTGCTATGGAGCTAGCAAAAGAACTTGGGTATAAATATGACAAAACTGCTCATTTATGTCAAAATGGAAGTATTGTCCATATAAATTAAAAAAAGTGAGAAATGTTTAATCTAAATAAAAGAGGGGATGCGGTAGTATGAAAGGGAGATGTCATAAGAAGAACCGTAGGTTCTTTTTATAATGGTAAGAGCAGATATAGCTATTTCAATAAAAAATGCAGTAGAAAGAGGATATTCTATTGAACAAGCTAAGCAATCACTAATGAATTCTGGTTATTCTATAAAAGAAGTTGATGAAGCTATTAATTACTTAACTTCAGGTGTCGGAGAAATAGAATTACCAAATCAAGATAGTTATCTTCCTGAACAAATATCACGAGAAAAATCTCAACAAAACACCCAACAAAGTAATTTCCAGAATCAAGGGCAAGATAAATTAGCTCAAAAACAACAACCTCAAATGCCAATTCAACAAGTTAGTTACCAAAATAACAACCAACAAACTATTCCTCAAGAACAATTTAAAATGCCAAAACAAAAAAGATCTTTCCCTTGGAAAGTTACAGTACTTATATTTTTATTGTTAGTACTTATAGCAGTTTTAGTTGGAATGGTTTTATTTAAAGACACCTTAATCGAAGCATTACAAAGTCTTCTAACAGGTTAAAATGCCTGGATATTTTTATCAACCAGAAGAAGACTCTTATTTAATTTCTGAATGTGTTAAAGATTATATAAAAAAATTAAAAGACAAAAATATCAAAATTTTAGATTTAGGAACAGGATCTGGATTTCAAACTAAAAGTCTTATTGATTTAGGAATAAACAAAGAAAATATTACGGCCAGTGATATTAACCATTATGCTTTAAAAGAAGCAAAAAAATTAAAAGTTAAAACAATAAAAAGCAATTTGTTTGATAAAATAAAAGACAAATATGGCCTGATTGTATTTAACCCACCCTACCTACTGGAAAATAAATATGATAAACTTCCAGATACAACAGGTGGAAAAAAAGGTGATGAAATTATTATTAAATTTATTAAAAATTTAAAAATACATTTAAAAGAAAATGGGGTGTGTTTTTTACTTGCATCAACCTTAACTCCTAACAACTGGAAAAAAGAAGCAAAAAAACAAAAGTTAAAAATAAAAAAAACCGCAGAAAAAAAGCTTTTTATGGAAAAACTTTTTGTCTGGGAAATAAGACTTTAAGAATAGTGCAACAATCTTTATAAAAACTATATCCGAATTTCATTCATGAAATTCGCCCATATGGGGGATTGTCATCTTGGAGGGTGGAGATTTCCAGAGTTACAGGAATTAAATTTCCAGAGTTTTTCCAAAGCCTTTGATATTGCCATTAAAGAAGAGGTAGATATGGTCCTTATAACAGGGGACTTATTTGATTCCGCCTATCCTCCAATTGATATCCTTAAAAGAACATTTGCAGAGTTTAGAAAATTAAAAGAAGCAAAAGTACCTTGCTTTATAATAGCTGGAAGTCATGATTATTCTGTCTCTGGAAAAACATTTCTTGAAGTTTTAGAACATGCAGGATTCTGCAAAAACACTTTTATTCCAGAAGAAAGAGAAGATAGAATATATTTACAGCCAGTAATATTTCAAGATTATGCTCTTTATGGCTACCCTGGAATGAAATCTGGCTTAGAAGTTCCAGGCTTAAGAAAAGTTGCTTTACAAGATGCACCTGGTTTTTTTAAGATATTTATGTTGCATACAACCTTAACAGAAGCAATAGGAAACTTGCCTATAGACTCAATTTCTATAAATGAATTACCAAAAGCAAATTATTATGCACTAGGACATCTGCATGTAGATTTCGCAAGAACAAATGTAGTTTATTCTGGACCAATTTATCCAAATAATTTTGAAGAATTAGAAGAACTTAAACACGGGCAGTTTTACTTAATAGAATACGATGCAAAATCAGGTTCAGTAAATAAAACAAAAATACCTATCCAAATAAAAGAAGTGCTTATACTTAATATCAAATTAGATAACTCTTTAACATCAACTGAAAAAATAATCTCTGAACTTGATAGTAATGATATTGTAGACAAAATAGTTCTCCTTAGACTTTCTGGAGAGTTTAAATCAGGAAAAATATCAGATATAAGATTTCAAGAAATAGAAAACTTCTGTAAGGATAAAAAAGTTTATTGTCTTGTAAGAAATACTTCAAAACTAAAAGTGGAAGAATCACAAATATCTATTGAAGTTAAAGACATGCATGAAATTGAAGAAAACATAATAAAAGAACATTTTAATTCAGCCACTAGATTTGGAGATAAAATAACATCTTTGCTTAAAGCACTATCAATTGAAAAGCAAGAAGATGAAAAAAACCAAATTTTTGAAGAAAGGTTAATGAGTGAACTAAAAACAATACTAAATTTTTAATAAATATGTAAGGAGAATAAAAAGATGATTTTGAAAAGGATAAAAATACAAAATATAAGAAGTTATGAAAATTTTGAAACAATTTTTAATAAAGGTTCAACTTTATTGGCAGGAGATATAGGTTCTGGTAAAACTTCAATACTTCTCGCTATAGAATTTGCTTTATTCGGATTACAACCAGGACAGAAAGGAGCATCTCTTCTTAGAAATGGTATGGATGATGGTTTTGTGGAATTAGAATTTGAAGTAGATGATAAACATGTTATTATAAATAGAAGCTTAAAGAGAAAGAAAACTATTTCACAAGATTCCACAACTATCACAATAAATGGAAAAAGTGAAGAAAAAGCTGTGACTGAAATAAAAAATATTGTTCTTAACTTGCTTAATTACCCTTTAGAATTCGCAAAGAAAACAAATGTATTATATAAATTTACAGTTTACACACCGCAAGAACAAATGAAAGAAATAATTTTAGAAGATCCTGAAATAAGACTTAACACTTTAAGACATGTTTTCGGAGTTGATAAATATAAAAGAATAAAAGAAAATTCTTCAATCTTGTCAGCTAAGCTAAGAGAAGGTATAAGATTAAAACAAGGACAGATAGGAGATTTGGATACATTCAAATCAAAACTAACTGAAAAAATAAATTCACTTAAGGAAATTGAAAATAAAATACCTAATTTGGATAAAGGATTAGATATTATTAAATTGAATAGAAAGACTAAAGAAAATGAAATTGAAGAAGTAGATATTAAATTAGAAGATAAAAAGAAATTCGAAAATGAAATTGATAAAATAAACATCCTTTTAATAGGAAAAAGAGAACAATCTGTTAAATTAGATCAAGAGATTATTTCTATAAAGGCGAGATATGAACAAGCATCAAAGGATTTTAATGAAAAAGATCTTGAAAATATTTCAAATTTATTAAAAGAGAAAAAAAAACATTTAGAAATAATAAGAAAAGACTTAACAGATGCACAGATAAAATTAAGCTCTTTTAGTTCAAAAAAATTAGAGCTTTCAACATTAAAATCTCAAATTGAATCTTTAACAAAATGCCCCACATGTCTTCAAGAAGTTAGTTCTGAACATAAAAACTCTATTTTAAATCAGGCAAATACAGAATTAGGCAGTATTTTAGGTGAGCTTAATCTATTAGATGAAAATAAAAATAAGAAACAAGCAGAACTAAAGAAAATTAATGAAGAAGTTGATAAATATGAACAAGAATCTAGAAGGCTTGAAGCACTGAAAATAAGAATAAAAACTCTAGAAGAAGACCATAAAAAACTTGAAACTATGGAAAAACAAAAGACATCTTTTGAAAGTGATATAATTCTTCTTAATGAGCAGATAAACAGAATGAAAGAAAACATCCTAACTTACAAAAAATATGAAAATATCATACTAATTAAAGAAAAAGAACTTGACGAGATAAAAAGTAATGAAAGAATACTTGAAATCAAAAAAGCAGAATTAGTAAAAGAAATTGAATTTGAAAAAAGGTCAATTTTAGACTTAGAAAAAAACATAGCTGAGAAAGAAAAAATTAAAGAAGAATTAATTTATTCAACTGAGTTGGAAAACTGGGTCTCAAAAGACTTTTTAGATGTTATAGGATTTATTGAAAGAAATGTCCTTGTTAAATTAAAAGATGAATTCTCAAAACTCTTTAACGAATGGTTTTCTATTTTAGTATCAGAAGTTTTCACAGTAAGATTAGATGATTCTTTTACCCCAATAATTGAACAGCAAGATTATGAATTAGATTATAACTTTCTTTCAGGAGGTGAAAGAACAGCTATTGCTTTAGCTTATAGGCTGGCTTTAAATCAAACAATCAATTCTATAATGTCTGAGATAAAAACAAAAGGCCTTGTTATTTTAGATGAACCAACAGAAGGTTTTTCACAGCAGCAATTAGATAAAATGCGTGATGTTTTAGGACAGCTAAATGTAGAACAGTTAATAATAGTCTCACATGACCAAAAAATAGAGGGTTTTGTGGAGAACATAATCCGCCTAAAAAAGGATCATGGTGTAACTAAGGGGAATTAACCTGTAAAGTAAATTATTCATTATTATATATCCTTCTTTCTATGTTATACTTCTTGCTGTTTATCCAAAGATGGATTGAGATAAATCCTATTTCTATGAATATGAGGACTAAACTTAATATTATGAGTAAAGACAAATTTTTACTTAACCTTTCAGTATTAATAAAAATATAGGATATAATAGCAACAAAAAAAGATATTGCTACTGTCCAAATTATGTTTATGTATGTGAGATATGTTTGATATTTGAAATTTAATAGAATAATTTCTTTATCACTTAACCCCATCTCCTAAGTCCTCCCATTAGGGATAAGAGTGCTCCAACTACAAGTAAAATTATCGGAGCAATTATAATTGAATTCTTTGTAGGGATAGTTATTGCAGATCCTGCTAGACCGATTAAAATAAAGATTATTCCAATTATTAAAGATGCTAAATTTATATTCTCTTTAGTTTGTCTATTCATTTTCTTTTTTTGTTTATTATTTTATCTTTTTCTTCTGAATTCCATTTAATCAGAGCAATTATCAATAAGATAATAACGACCCAACCTATAGGATTAAGTATTGACAAAAAAAGAGAACCCAAAAATAGCTTCCATAAAGGGAAATCTAATTCAATTAAATTTCCTGCAATTTGCATTTGTTTTTGAATGTAAATATTAATAATTGAATAAGACAAGTAAAAAGATATAACAAATAAGAATATGGCTATAAATAATAAAACCTTACAAGTGCTTCTTTTCATACACTTTTCAGTAGATTTATACTTAAATATCTATCGATTAAGAAAGAAAAAAGTTTAATAACTTTGTTATATATTAAACATTAGGAATATAACTTAAAAATGGGGAGCCAAATTAAATTATTTCAGTTTTCATTTTCTTCAGTACTTATTATTTTGGGGTTATTTTTAGGAGTGACTGCTTTTATTAACTATTTTTCCAATAATTTCACTTTTAACTTAGCAAATATATTGTCATTTAGTTTAGGGATACTTATTACGGGATATGCTTTACATAGATTAAAGATGATTGAAGATAAAGAATTTCATTTAAAGTAAGATAATTTAATTTTTTGTCTCATTTAAGGAGCAGTCCAATTTTTTAAGACCAATAAAGTTTTCGCCGAAAACTTTATAAATATCCCCTATTTACTAATTTAGAAGTTCTTATACTATTAAGAGGATTAATCTATATGGAAGAAGATATTAAAAAATCAGTTTTAAAATCTGGAACTAGTATTGTTGGTCTTGTTTGTAAAGACGGAGTTGTGATTGCTGGAGACAGAAGAGCAACAGCTGGAAGCATTATAATGACTAAAAAAACATTCAAAGTCATACAAATAAATGACTATCTAGTTACTGCTGGTACAGGGGTTGCTGCAGATATTGATTTAAGTCAAAGAGTTATAGCAGCAGAATTAAAACTTAAAGAATTAAGAACAAGAAGAAGACCAACTATCAAAGAATCTGCATCTATGATAGGGATGATGATTTATAGAAATATTAGAACACCTTCAATGATACCAAGTATTGTTGGACTTTTAGTAGGAGGAGTTAACGAAGATGGTTCAACAAAATTATACACAATAGAACCTGCAGGAGGAGTTTATCCTGTTGAAGATTATGATGCAAACTTCGGAAGCGGAATGCCATATATTTTAGGTTTATTAGAAAGACAGTATAAAAAAGGTATGAGCATTAAGGAAGGAGTTGAACTTGCTAAAGAATGTATTAAAGCAGCTATTGAAAGAGATACAGGTTCTGGAAATGGAATTGATGTTTTTACAATTACTAAAGACGGAGTTAAACACGTCGTTTCTGAAGAAATAGTGCCAAATTATATTCAAAAATAGATAACAAATAAACCTTTTAACGAAAAGGTTTCCAAAATACTTTTAAAAAAGTAACAAAAGGAAGATAAACCTTTTAACGAAAAGGTTTCCAAAATACTTTTAAAAAAGTAACAAAAGGAAGATAAACCTTTTAACGAAAAGGTTTCCAAAATACTTTTAAAAAAGTAACAAAAGGAAGATAAACCTTTTAACGAAAAGGTTTCCAAAAACAAAAAATAAACCTTTTAACAAAAAGGTTCTAAAAACGAAAACAAAGAATAACAACACAAATGGGAGATATTCTAAAAAGTATTACAGATGACCTGCCTAAAGTTATAAAAGATGCAGGTTTTGAAGCAGCAAATATTGTTTTATATACAGATAATGCTGCATTTTTCAAATCTTCTGAACCACAGATAAAAGAACTTGTTAATAAGTACAAAAAAAGAATTGAATTAAGATCTGATGAATCTATTCTTGAAAGCCAAGAAAAAACTGAGAAAATAATTAAGCAAATTATTCCAGAAGATGCAGAGCTTACCAATATTATTTTTGATCAACCAAGAAGTATTGTTATAATAGAAGCAAAAAAACCAGGAATGGTGATAGGAAAACAAGGAAGTGTATTGCAAGAAATAAAAGATAAAACTTTTTGGTCACCTCAAGTTCAAAGAAGTGCGTCAATAAAAAGTAAAATAACTGATAATATCAGAGAGGTTTTATATGCAAATAATAGTTATAGAAGAAAATTTTTAAATGAAGTAGGAAAAAAAATCTACAAAGACTGGAGCTCAGATAAAAAAGAAGGTTGGATAAGAATGACAATGCTTGGCTCAGGCAGACAGGTAGGAAGAAGTTGTATATTATTACAAACTCCTGTGTCAAAAATACTTTTAGATTGCGGAGTTGATGTTGCTTCTCATGGATCAGATAGATTTCCTTATTTTGATATTCCTGAATTTGACATAGGCACTATTGATGCAGTAATACTAAGTCACGCTCATCTTGACCATTGTGGTTTACTTCCATACTTATATAAAATGGGGTATAAAGGACCTTTATATATGACAACTCCTACAAGAGATATCACAGCTCTTTTAGCTTTAGATTTTATTGGAGTTGCATATAAACAAGCTGCTACTCCACTATTTAGTTCCCAAGATATTAAGGAAATGGTAAAACATAGTATTTGTTTGAATTTTAATGAAGTTACTGACGTTACGCCAGATGTAAGAATAACATTTTACAATTCAGGTCATGCATTAGGAAGCGCTATGGTTCATATTAATATTGGTAATGGTTCACATAATCTACTATACGGAGCTGATTTAAAATATGTCAAAACACGTTTATTAGACCCAGCTGTTACAAATTTCCCAAGAGTTGAGAGTTTAATTATTGAATCAACTTATGGTGGAAAAGCAGATATTTTACCTCCTAGATTAGAATCAGAAAATGCTTTATTAGAATATATCAAAAAAACAATTGAAAGAGAGGGTAAAGTTTTAATTCCAGAACTTGGTTTGGGAAGAGCTCAAGAAACAATGTTAATACTAGATGATGCTATAAAATCAGGAAAACTTCCACCAATACCAGTTTATATAGATGGAATGATCTGGGATATTAATGCAATTCATACTGCTTATCCTGATTTTTTAAGTAATAGTGTTAGAAATCAAATATTTCAGGATAAAAATCCATTTGTATCAGAAACTTTTAAACAAGTAGGCTCTGCGCAAGAAAGAAAACAAGTTATAGAAGGAGGACCTTGTCTTGTTCTAGCAACTAGTGGAATGTTAGTTGGAGGTGCTTCTGTAGAATACCTAAAACATTTTGCTGGTAATAAAAGAAATACAATTTTGTTTGTGTGTTATCAAGGAGTAGGTTCTTTAGGAAGACAAATTCAGGAAGGACTTAAAGAATGGCACACAGAATCAGGAGAAATAATACCTATAGAAATAGAAGTGCATAAAATAGATGGTTTTTCAGCTCATGCAGGCAGAACAGAATTATTAAACTTTGTAAAAAATTGCAAACCAAAACCAAAAAGAATTATAATTAATCACGGAGAAGTTTCAAAATCTTTAGATTTAGCATCTAGCATTTATAAAATAGAAAGAATAGAAACTAATGTTCCAAGAAACCTAGAGACAATTAGGCTGAAGTAGAAAACTTTAAATAAGTGATACCACTTATTATAATATGACAAATATAACACTTTCAATTGAAGATGATGTATATAAAAAAATGAAAAAATACTCTGAAATTAAATGGAGTGATTTTGTTAGAAAGATAATTCAAAAGAGAATAGAAGAATTAGAAAAATTGAATTCAGAAATATATGCTGATCAAAAATTGCTTTCTGAAAATTGGCTTTCAAAAGAGGATAATTTGGCATGGAAAAATTTGTAAAAGGCGAGATTATAGTAACCCCTTTTCCATTATCTGATTTAAAATCAAATATTAGAAGGCCAGCTCTTATTATTTCAAATTTAAAAGGAGATGATGTTATATTATGCCAAATAACTTCAAAAGCCCATTTAGAAGATCCTTATCAAATATTAATTTCAGATAAAGATATTACTGGAGGAAAGTTAAAAATTACAAGTTTTATTAAACCATCAATAATATTTACACTAAGAAAATCAATTATATTGTATAAGTTAGGGAAATTAAACAAAAATAAGATTAAAGAAGTTGAAGATAAAATCTGTGAAATAATAAGAAAATCTTAAGATTTAAGTAAAAAATCCATTAATCTATCATGAGCTTCTTGCCATTCAGCTTTATTCATTTGGATATATCCTCCATATTTAGGATAAAATTCTTCAATTAAAAGTTTAAACCCAATATGCATAAAGTTATCTTTATCCATCTCAGGAAATTTTTTCATTTGCTTTTCAATATCTTCCACCCTTCTTTCTACTATTTGTTTGAACAACATTCTATCTCCTAGGCTTGGTTTAAAGCTTATTGGTAAATACCCATCATAACTCTTAGCAATTCTATTAAAAATTATAGCCATGTACATTTCATTTGAAAAATGTACCATTCATTCTATAACATATTTTTGAATTTCTCTCCTTTCCATTAAACTTATTCATATGCCTTATTTTTAAACTTTCTGAACATTTAAAAACCAGTTTTACTTTAAGAAATAACTAATTAAAATAGAGGTAAAGAAAATTAAACACACAGCTAAAATAACAGTAATTCTTATAGCAATGTTCATAGTTACACAGCTAATTGGTTTAGCTGTAATACATGCCTATACTCCTCAGCAAGTTCAGGTAGAGATTAATGGTACTTTACAAAATGTAACATATGATCCTTTACCTTCGTGGTTCCAACAGCCAGAAGTTAAAGAGAGTTTAGACTTTTGGAAAATTCTGCCAAGTATTTTAATTGCATTTGTAATTGCAATAGGAATAGTTTTTTTATTATCAAGATATAAATTTACAGGATTACTAAGGGCATGGTTTTTTATTGTTATAGTTATGGTTCTTTGGCTGACAATTTATGCATTTGAAATTTTAGTTCCCTTTGAAATTAATTATAATGTTGCTTTAATTATACCTACGATAATTGCTCTTGTAGCAGGATATTTTAAAGTTTTTAAAAGAAATTTAATTGTACATAATATTTCTGAATTATTAATATATCCTGGAATTGCAGCTGTTTTTGTACCTATATTTAACATCTGGACTGTTATAATCTTGCTTCTGATTATTTCTATTTATGATATGTGGGCTGTATGGCATTCTGGATTTATGCAGAAAATGGCTCATTTTCAAATTAATGAGTTAAAAGTATTCGGAGGGTTTTTTGTTCCATATCTAAATAAAAAACAAAGAATTGAACTAAAAAAACAAAAAATGTTAGCATCTAAGTCTAAATCTAAGGGCAAAAAAGAAAAAGGAAAAACTATGAAAGTTAATTTAGCAATTTTAGGTGGAGGAGATGTTGTATTCCCAATAATAACAGCAGGAGTTGTTCTTAGAAGTTTAGGATTAATGCCTGCTTTAGTAATATCTTTGTTCGCAACTCTTTCGCTTATAGTTTTATTTATGATTGCAAAAAAAGGCAAGTTCTATCCAGCTATGCCATTTATTACAGCAGGATTACTAATAGGAATAGCTATAGCTTATCTTATTTAATTATTAGAAGCTTCTTTTTCTTCTGTTTTTGTACAAAAACTAAATCTTAAATTATTATACATTTTGAATAAACTCTTAAATACTAAATCTTCTTTTCTGAGATTTATGGGATTTGCTTTAATATTATTTTCTACACCTCTATCCAGCCTGTAGTCTTTAATTGTTTTCATCATATCGTAAATAATTCCAGCAAAATCATAAACTGAAGAATTTTTAGCATCTTCATCTTGAGTTGTCTTATAATATTCTACTATACTATCTAATCCTTCTATAAATCCATTCAAACCAAGATTTTCAATAAGTCTTGCATCATTCCCTTTAAGAGCTTTTGAAATTTCCTCAAGGTCTCTTAGTCTTTCTTTCATTAAGAAATATTTAGTTTTCTCTTTTTAAAACTTGTCCTTACTGGTCAAAAGTAACATTACAGAAAGATTTATAAATAGTGTAACTCCTATGAAGGTATTACATTATTTAAAATGGAAAAAACAAAACACATAATAAAGGTATCAAAACATCGTTCACTCGATCCTTTTAGTCCTCACTTTCTTAAAGGAAGATTTAGTGATTATGAAGTAAGAAGGTTAAGAGAATCATTACTTACATTATATAATCCAGATGGAAATTATAGGATAGGTGTTCATTTTAGACCTATAGTAAGCACTAAAGAAGTTATAGTTGAAGCAGTTGTTCCTCATTCTGATAGTTTAGAGAGAGTTATGGGTGGAATTAGAAATAATGGGTATATAGTAAGAAAACACTCCATAGTAAGAAAACACTCCGCATATGACACCGAGGTAGATAGAGAATGAAAATAAATCGTTTTAAAACAGCAATACTAGGATTATCTTCTTTAGCATTAGCTACTGGATTTGCTGGATGTGAAAATAATTATCAGTTTCAGCAAGCTGAACAAGTTCCAGCTGAACAAGTTCCTAAGCAAATAACTCAAGATTATTTTACTCGGATTGCTGCAACCTCTAATTCAGGGGTTAGCTCAACTTCTGGAGATTTTAACAATGACGGAAATTTAGATTTAGTAATTGGAGGAGTTGCAGGCAAAGGACCTGGTTATTCTGGATATTTTTATCTTTATGAAGGTGATGGAAAAGGAAATTTTACTCTTAAACCTAAAACAGAAACAAAATTTGAAGGAGAACAAAAATGATGGGAAAACCAGAGCTTGTTAATAAAGTAAAGAATTATTTTGGATTAAATATTTATGAAACTAAAGTTTGGTTAGCTCTTTTAAACAAAGGAATTGCTTCTGCTGGAGAAATAGCTGATATGTCTGGAGTTCCAAGAAGTAGAACTTACGATGTTTTAGAATCTTTGGAAAAACAAGGATTTGCAATGCAAAAAATAGGAAAACCAGTAAAATATTTTGCAGTTAAGCCAACTTCAGTTATAGACAAACTAAAGAAAAGAGCACTTGATGATATGAATGAAAGAATAGATACATTAGTTAATATTAAAGGAACTCAAGAATACCAAGAATTAGAATTACTACATTCCTCTCAGTCAGAATTAATAAAAAAACAAGATCTTTCTACAACTATAAGGGGCAGAACAAATGTTAACTCGCAAATATCAGATGTTATAACATCAACAAAAAAAGATCTTTTAATCTGCGCTACTACAAATGAAATAAAAAGAAGAATTAAACTTTTAGAACCATTATTCAAGCAAGTTAGAGATTCAGGAGTTAAAATAAATATGGTCTTGAATGGAACTGATGCTGATGTAAAACTTTTAAGTGATAGACTTGGAGTTAAAGCAAAAAAAGTAGATATTAAATCTTCCTTCTATATTGCAGATAAAAATGAAGTATTATTTATGTTAAATGAAAATTCAGACAATCAAGAACAAATGGCTGTCTGGTTTTTAAGTCCATTTTTTGTAGAGTCCTTAACAAGCTTATTTGATTTAGCTTTGAAGAATAATCAGAAGAAGTAAAATGAAAAGAAAAGAAGAACAACCTATAAAAGATATAAGTGAAGCAGAAGTTGGAAGATTGGTTAAGACTAATTATGCAACTCATAGAATATTTGAGATATCAAAAGATAAAGCAGGAAAAGTAACTTGCATAACAGGGGTTACAATTGAAGATGGAATAATGTGGGAAGTTGAAATATTTCCAGAAGTTATAACTTATAATCATCATCTTGATCCAGAAAATGATAAATTTTCCAAATATAAAAAATTTTTAGACGGGTTTGGCAAGTAAAATGAAATCAATAAAATGAAAAGAAGGATAAGAATTATAACAAAAGCAACAACTACAGGACAACTTTTTAGTGATGTTTATACTGGATGGTTTAAATGAGAAAGACTTTCTGATGATTAAATAGGACAAATGTCAAATGAGCAAAGAATTGAAATTAATGGTGTTAGATATGGACAAGAAGAAAGAATGAGGAACTTATATAGACATTATCCACCTAGTTTTAAAGATGTATATCAAACATATCACTTAAAAATATAATACTAAACTAATTTTATCTTTTTGATTGACATTTCTCTCATTATTTTTTTATGAGTTTTCTTGAACTGTTTTAAAAAATCTTTAAGTGTTATATCTGTTGATTTAGCGCTTTTTATTCTGCCTTCTTCAGTATACCATATGGGATGTTTTTTCTTAAAACCCTCAACTGCATTTTTCATATGTATGCTTGGTCCAATTATAATTATCTCTTTTTTCTTCTGAATAACATAATAAACTTTAGCAGTTTTGCCTCCTTCATAATCAAAATTATGTCCAATTATAGTATAATATTTAGAAATATTTCTTGTTAAAACCTTGGAAAATTTAAGTAATTTGCTGCCAGCTATATCTCCTTCCTGTTTTCTAGTCTTTATTTCAAAAACACTATATGTTATTTCAAGTCTTTTTGCAATTTCTTTAAGCTCATCTCCTTTAGATTTATTATAATCAAAAAAATGTTCTCCAGGGTGTTTTATAAAACCCTGAGAAGCTATTTTAAAATTATTAAAAGTTTCATAGGATAATGCTCCTGAAGCATTTCTCTTTTTAAAAGTAGGATCTATTAAAATTATGGGAGATTTCATTTTAGAAGGATTCATTTCTTTTATTAATTCTTCCTTTGTTTTATAATGCTTAGACATATCTATTACTACTTTATTCTCTGTTTTTGAAAGATCTTCAATCATTTTCTTAAAACTCTTGAAGTATATTATAAGTAATTCTATTGCATATCCAGAAAATCCACTTATATATGATTCAGCACCATAACAGCCTTGAGAATAACAGAAACTTTTAGCTAACAAAATTTCATCCCGTATTTTTTTATTTTTGTTTATCTCTTTAGTAACATAAGAAACATGAAAATATGATAAATCAGTTATATTTCTTGCTTCTTCAGGTTTTGTAATGTTAATGGTTGGAACTATCTCAAAAATAACATTATTTTTTTTAAGATGCACGTGATAATAATCTCTAGAACCATGTATCCTCTTAACTTTTGAACTGTATCCTGGGATCCTAAAAAAGAAAAATATTCTCTTACATAATTTCTTTATTTCATCTTCAGAATATTTTTTATTAAACCTTAAAAAAAGATCAACATCATACTTTGGTTTTTTTATAAGGGTCTTTTTTGCTAAACTTCCACCAACAAAGACTTTGGCATCTATTTTTTTGCTCTTTAGCTTTTTGTTTATAGATTCAATAACTAATGAAGATAAATGTTCTAAATTTTTGTACTCTTCATCACTTAATTTTATTTTTCCAAGCTCTTTTTTAAATATTTCACCTATATTCATAACCTATACTAGTTATTTTTGTTTAAAACCTTTATGCCTACTGCTTTTCTTTGGTTAAATCATCTCTTTTTAATTTTTCAAGCCCAGAAGCCAAATCTATAATATACTTTCCTTCTTCCAGTTTATATATTATAGGTCTGTTTTTGTCAAATAAATTAACTATATCTATCTGAAATTTGCCAGGAGACAGAACACGAACAGACTCTAAATCAAGTATTACAGGTATTTCTTCATCTTCTATATTCATTATTTCCCTTATGTCTTGTTCAATAGCTATCTTATCTTCTTCTTTAAACTCAATTGGTAACTCTTGATTTGCTTTATCCAACCTTTCTTGAGTAATATAAAAGAAAAACTTGCTTCCACAGCTACATCCTTTTAATACTTCCTCAGAGCCATCAGGATATACTTTTTTACAATGAACACATTGATTAGGCATTATAATATACAGGAGAATTCTTTATATAGATTTTGCTGTTAGTGGATACTGTTAAGTTATCATTATCTATATATTTGATTAGAATAAACTATTAAAATAATAAAAATATAAAATAAAAAGGATAGTTTAGTGCCGAATTACACTAATCACCTTAAATAATTATATATTATTTTACATATTTATAGGTTTTACAAGTGACTTTAAGTTTATAATATCTCACAATATAAAAGCTTAAAATGCCTATTTTCATAAAATATTATGGGCAATATTACAGACAATAAAACATTAACACAAAAAATAGCTAGAGTTATGATTGGACCATCTATACTTTTTCTTGTTGGATTAGGATCATACTTGAGCCTGACATCTGCCCTTCATTTAATTAAAAAATCAGACAATCCTTTAAGAGACAAAGTAGGCTTTGAAACAAGTGGCAGGTTGAATGATGGAAGAGGGGTAACTTACAAAATAGAAGAGTATTATCCGGAGGGAATAGCAGAGATAGTTTATCTTTTTAAGCCAGATACTCATGAGATTGGTGATGGATTAGATGTAATAATAGAATATAATCGGGATTTATTTGGGATTGATGAAGTTGTTTTAAATCAGCCTGGTTTTGGAAAAGGGGTTAAAATATCACAAGGCGAATATGGAGTGATTAGTTATGATGAATATTATTTAAATTTTAAACAATCTCGTGAAATAATGGGAACAGCAAATTATATATTTATAGAGACAAAAGGAGTTTTAGGTATTGAGGAAAAACTAAAAAATTATCCTCCAAAAATTATTGGAAATCCTTTAAAATTTGAATATTCGAAAGCTGAACTGGAAAAATAAGGTTTGTTAAAGCATTATTTCTTCAGCATTAACTCAATCTTCTTAGGATTTTTCTTTATTTCCTTTACAATACTTGCAGGACCAATAATTGTCATTGATGCAGTATCTCCAACAAGAGCTTTTGCAATTCCTTGAGTTAATTTTTGAAATATAGGAATAGAACCATTTCCACTGCTTATAACAGCTAATTCTATACCTTTAAAATTCTTAACATGACCTATCATAGCCATTGTATCTTCAATTAATCTTGTTTCTTCATCAACTTTTAATCTTCCTTGTAAAACTATGATTCTATTATTTAGAACAACGTCAAGGATTTTCTTAATTCTTTTACTGCTGTCTAAATCCCTTATTTCTGAATAAGGCATGAATTCTAAAGTCAACCCCTTTATCTTCTTCACCATTTTTCTCTTTTTTATTTTTATCACTTCACAAGTTTAAACAATGCCTCGTAAAACTTGTCAACATTTTTACCTGTTCTTGCACTAATTCCAACTACTTTATATTCTGGAAATGCAGCTTCTACTTTTTTTAAATCAGCTTTTCTCAAATCTATTTTATTAGCTACTATTAATACAGGTATTTTTCTAGCTGCTAAATTTCCAATTATTGTAATATTAACCTGGGAATATGGATTTTTGCTTGCATCTAAAACAACTACAACAGCTTGCATGTCTTCTATCCATTTTATACTTTCAATTATCCCTTCAGTAGCTTCTTTTGCCCTTTTCTGAGCTTCTTTTTTCTTTAACCCATATCTAATAAAGTCTTCGTAATCTATTTTAGTTGTTATTCCAGGAGTATCTACTAACTTAAAAATTAATTTTTTATTATTATGTTCAATTTCTACTTTTTCCTTAAACATAACATGTCTTGTTTCATGAGGTATTGCACTCACATCACCCATAGATTCTCCAAGCCAGTCTTCACATATTTTATTTGCCAAACTTGTTTTTCCAGCATTTGGAGGTCCATAGAAACCAAGACTTATATTATTTTTTTTCTTAAATAATCTTGATATTTTATTTGCAAGTTTTTTAAATATACTCATTTTTCTTTTTTATCATTCTTTTTTATCTTTTTTCGTTTTGGAAACCTTTCTCAAAGGTTTATCTTCCTTTTGTTACTTTTTTAAAATTTTATTTCGTTTTGGGAACCTTTCCTAAAGGTTCATTTGGAAACCTTTTCGCAAAAGGTTTATTGGGAACCTTTTAACGAAAAGGTTCATTTGCTATTTAAAGTTTATTATAAAATGAATATTATATTACTCTTTTTGGCTGGGCATTTTTAGCCATTTCTTTCTGCATTTTTCTCTTATGCCAGAATTTGAAAACAGGTATTTCCCACATACCAACTCTTTTACCATCAAGTTTGTTAATAGCATAGTTAATTTGTTCACCACTCCATTTTGAGCTCTTAAGTTTTTTCCGTATATCATTATCATTTAATCCTTGCTTTCTAGCATTTTGTATAAAATTCATTAAATTATAAAGCTCACTTTTGTCCTTGAATAAATGTATTTCATAGTTATGTTTATACCACTCTTGTAAAAATATATATATTGCAAGCGCAATAATTAAAAGAACAAATATTCCAAAAATAAATCTTCCCCATTTAAATCCTTTAGGTTGAGGAACACTTGGATTTGTATCAACATTAAGTTCTTTTAATGGAGGAGAAATATACATCGGTAAATCAAATGCATCAACACCACCTTTAACAGAAAAAATAACTATTTGAGGATTATCTAAATTAATTCTTAGTCCTGTTAGTCCAAATTTCTCTTCTTTGTCATAATTTTCATTAAATATTAAATTACTACTATCTTCTTTTATTACAAAATATCCATCATATCCTAATGCAGATTTAGGATCAATTTTTACTTTGAATTCACTTACTATGTCTTCAATAGAATTTGTAAAGTAAACAGATATTATTTTATGTTCAATTGTTACATCAAGATTACTAAAATACCAGCTTAATAGCGCAGATTTGTATTCATCTTCATACTCCCGAATATAATCTTCATCAAAAAATAAGTCTGTAATCTCCTGCAAATCTATATTTTGAGGATCATCAATAAAAGGTATTGTTGTAACTTGTCTATTTTGAATTGATATAGGCATATTAAAAGCAGCTAGGCTTTTCATAAGGGTAACATACTCTGCATCAGAAGTATCTCCCTTATTCAAAAGCTGCCTATACTCTGTCTCAATTGAAGAAATTTCTGAATTAACTTCTTGTAAGTCTGTTATTTCTCTTAATAATGGTTGATATGATGTAGATAAGTTATTTGCTTGGTTTGTAACTAATTGAAGTCTTTTCTTATATTCTATTAAAGTTTCATTTATAGCGTCTTTAGGTGAAATAGCATTAACAACAAAAGATTTAGAATCAATTTCTTGACCTTTTTCAATAGCTTTAATACTAATAGTATAATTTCCAAGAGCAGAATAAGTATATCTTATTTTATTAGTAGTGCTTGTTTTATCTCCAGAATTATCTCCAAAATTCCATTTATATTCTACTCCAGTATTATTTGCATCTGATTCAACAAACAAAGTAAAGATAGTAGGTTGTGCTACAGCAATAGTTACTGGATAAATTTGTAAAATTTGTAGTTTTCTTTCACCTGTAACATTAATTTTACTCTCAATTATTTTACTACCATCTAAATTTAGTACAAAATTTTTCTCACCATTTTGATTAGGAACTCTAAAGCTAAGATCAGATAAATCTATTTTAATAAATTCAGATGAAATTGTTGCAGGAGCTTTTGATATTTCAAAAATACTTGTTTTACTAGCTCCTCCAGGAGCTCCATCAGATGTATATTGTATATTTATATTATTAACAGTTACATCTTGAGAAATACCAGATAACTTTATTGGAATAACACATCCATTAGCACAATTTCTATTATAATTATCATTAATATAAATATCTAAAGCTTGGGTTAAGGAATCACCATCATTATGTTTACTATATATTTGTTCATCCAAATTAAAATTACCAAGAGTATCATATTTTTTTGCACTAACTAGTATGTTATAATCTGCAACATGTTGTGTTGAACTAGAAGGTATCCCAGGAGCTCCACAAAAACTTCCAATAGTTCTATAATTTAGTTGATATCCTGAACCAGCACTTTTTTTTACACACACATAACTATTTCCAGCTTTTTTATTTGAGTATTGAGAAGTGCACGAAACATCACTTCCAGAAGCTGTTGGTTGTGTTAAATTACATTCCGTCTTAAATCCATTGTTCCATATCCATGCTTTAATATCTCCACTATTAAAACTACTTCCAGAATATTTTAGTTTTGTTTTTATTTCAAAAGCAGGAGATTTAGGTAAATTTATCTGTTCACAATAAAACTCTCCATTATCTATCGAAGCCCATTCATTAAAGCTAGTATAACAACCAGATTTTAATTCACTTCCACATGTCTCACTAGTATATTTTGGGTTTTCCCAGTTAATTTCCCCATCATCTAAAACATCTAGACTTAACTGACTACTACAAGAACTTCCAGTATTACTTGATACACCTAAAGATGCTGAACTAACATGTAAATTCGCCCCATTTAATTTTATTCCAATAAATTTATCTCCAACAACACCCATCACTTTTTGTGATTCTTCATTTCCACTTGTTGTATATCCTGTTTCACAATTTATAGGGTTACAAGAATAATTATAACTTCTTTTTTTTAAAACATCTATTAAACTAATACTATTCCCAAATGTATCTTCAAATTTGGAGTTAGTAGTTTTATTTTCTAAGCTGATATTCACAAATCCCTTAATTTTTTCACCTAAAGAATATGATGAACTAACTTCTCCTGCAGGATTTCCCACAGCCCCTATAACAAGTCCTATTAATAATACTAAGAATAATGAAATACAAAATATCTTCACCACTTTTTTTTCCATAATTTAAATAAGAATTTTCTGTTTATAATCATTTCTTTTTATGGTTTTTACCCTTATTAGTTTTGGAAAATTTTCCTAAAGGTTTATTTCTTCTCTTATTTATTATAATATAGTATACTATTCCAATAACTATCAAAGCTATAATAACATTTAATGCTGTGAAAAAAGGTATTTTTGAAGATGAAGGGCATGGGAAGTTTTTACTTCCTGACTGACACCATTCAACTGGAGTTGTTAATGGGTTATCACCAGTATCATATGCCTGAGCTGTCCAGGTCAAAGTATATTCATTTCCTGCAATACAACTGCCTATATCTCCGCTTCCAGTTGTTCTACAGAAAAAGTCAGTTAATTCATCTGTCCCACATGACATAGGATTATTTCTTTTAAATTTAGTTATTCCATCACAGATTCCATCAGGATGCTCCTTATCTACAAACCACTTGCATTTACATGAAAGGTAGCTTCCACAGGCTTCTTCTGAATATGATTGCCCGGAACTATCTGGTGTAAATGTGAGTGAAGGATCTCCACAAAATCCGCTTTGGAATTGAGGATTCATTGCTTCTATTGTATTATTTATTTCATCAGTTAAAATAGCGCTGTTGCATGATGATTCACTAGTATACTGCGCGCAGCTTATCTCTCCAATAAAAGTTATGCAGTCAGCAGGACATGTTTCGCTGTTTTCACTGCCCGAACAAATTTCGTCTCCGCAAATGTCGCATTCACTTGTATCATATCCGCATTGGGTATTACACAATAAATTTCCACTTTCATAACCTTGGCTAATACATGTCTCTCCATTCAAATCATTACCATCACAAATCTCCCCAGTTTCTTTTATACCATTACTATTGCAACTTGCCCCAAATTCTAATAAACAGCTAGATGAACATCCATCTCCATCAACTATATTGCCATCATCACACTCCTCTCCATCTGCTAAATCAACAACTCCATTGCCACAGTTAGGATTTGGGTTAATAGTATCAGTTTCATCATTGTCATTTGCATCAATACATCCCAGATCATTCGGAAAGTCAGTTAATCCATCACCGTCGTTGTCCAATGTATCAGAACATTCTTTTGGGCTTGTACAATCACTATCTAAAGCATCTATCAAACCATCTCTATCATTGTCAAATAAGTCATTACAAGTTAATTCTTGATTATACTCACATATTTCTCCATTTTGTCCTCCAATTAAACCATTACAATCAATGTCAGCACAATCAATTAGCGCATCACCATCTTCATCTTCAAGATTATTACAAATTTCTCCAACTCCCCCAATACCAGCATCACTTCCACTTTTATAATAATATTTATTTTTATTAGCTATATTCAGATTATTACTTGAATCAATAAAAATAAAACTTGGATAATAATTATTTTGCCCTAAAGTATTTACAACTTCTTCAGTCCATGCACCAGAAGTTTTAGTTAAATATATAAGATTCCCTGTATTATCTATAAATGAAATTCTTGCTTTTCCATCTGAACCAATAGATATAGAAGCTTGTTTAGCTCCGGGATAATAATTATTTAAAACTAAATTATCTTTAACAATTTCTTTCTGCCATCCATTATTATAATAAACATAATATAATTGACCTCCATTTGCTGCAAATTTATAATAAAGCACAGCAGGTTTGTTGTTTGTAGGATTAATTACTGCAGATAAAGATTCAATATGATACTTCCCTATTCCTTTTGGTCCTCCGGCTGATGGAAGATCATCTATTTTTTCTATAATTATGCCACCTTGAACATTATAATAAGCATGCATTAAAGCGCCTTTCTGAGCATAAGCTTCTTCTACATAAATAAAATGAGCTTTATTATTTGAATCAAGTGCAATTACAGGCATGTCAACTGCCCATGTAGTTGTAATAATATCTGTTAAAAGAGTATTACTGGAACTATGCACATATTGTATTCCTCCACCCCAGTTAAATCTCTGTTCAAAATTATAGTCTAAGATTTCTTCTCTTTCAACTTCACCTATTGTTATGTAGCTGTTAATCTTATTTTCGCAGTTTGATTGAATAGCTCCTAATTCAATAAGAGTTGTCGCACCTCTTGTTTTGTAAACTGCATGAAAATCACCATTAGCATCAACAGCAATTCTCTGCATTGAATTCCCCGAATATAAATCAAAGCATGGATTATCAGGGCCAGAGGCAAATATATCAGGCCATGCAAATATCCAGTTCCCGCTGCCTGTTTTATATTTTATTATAAACTCATAATCATTATTCCTTGTTATTTTTTTATTAAAAAGACTATAATCTAGAGTTGATTTTGTAAAAGCAACAAATGGAACCCTGTTATTGGCAATAGAAATAGATGGATTGTCAAACTGGACATATTCATAATGTGTTCCTAGCCAAGGAGTTTTTTTGTTTTTTATTAAAATTGTCTCTCTGCTTCCAATAAACGGGACATAATATAATGTTGAATTTAATGCACTTCCAGGAGTTCCGCTAAACATTCCATTAAAATATTCTACACCCATTGGTTTTGAGTTTGAATCAAAATTATATACTTGGGCATTTCCATTTGGATTACTGCTTGAATCCCATTGTGCACTTACCAGTGTTAAAGAAAAGACAATAATAAATACTGCAAGAACTAAATATAACTGCCAACCTCTCTTTATCATTATTATAATACAAAAACATTATTTATAAAAGTTGTTCTTATGGGATTGTCAAGTTAATGGTAGATGACATAACATAATGTATAAAATTGAAGTTAGAAACCTTAATGGACCAGATTAAAGTTGATTAAAATTATCATTCAAAGATACCCTTAACTTAATTAACTCTTCCATAGTAACCACTAAGTAATGACTAAAAAACGATAGTTTTAAATACTTAATATAGCTATATATTTTATGGAAAAAAGAGTCAAAATTTTAATTATTGCAGGCATTTTTTTAGTTATAACATTATTGTTAGGAATTTACTATAATTCTAGCCAAATTTATGCAGCTCCTATAGAAATAATAGAGGATTTAGAAAAAACTGATGGTAAAGCATTTTATAGCTCAAATTGGGCAGGTTATGTTGCTGTGAAAAAAGATGCTAATAATATAACACTAACTAATACAGTAAAATATGTTAAAGGTTCATGGACAGTTCCAGAAGTTGACTGCACTTCAACTCCAAATGGTTTGACCTTTGTTTGGGTAGGAATAGATGGTTATGGCTCTTCAACAATAGAACAAATAGGAACTTCTTCAAAATGTGTTAATAGTAATGCAGAGTATTATGGATGGTATGAATTTTATCCAAGTCCTGCTGTTTTTGTTCCTTCATTTCCAGTTAGTCCAGGAGATAATATTACAGCAGAAGTTAAATATCTGCCGAAAAAAGATAAATTCAGGTTAAGAATTACTAATACAGATACAGGAGAGGTTTTTTCAGTAACTAAAAAAATAGCAAATGCTAAAAGAAGTTCTGCAGAATGGATTGTAGAAGCTCCTAAAAATAGCTCAGGAGCTGTTGTGCCTCTTTCTGATTTTAATGAAGTTGTATTTACAAATGCAGAAGCAAAACTTGGAAAAAACATTGGGAAAATTAATAACCCTTCATGGACTAATTATGAAGTTGACATGGCATATCCTGGCGGACTAAAAGCAGATACATCTTCATTATCTTCTAACGGAGATTCTTTTTCTGTAGATTGGTTGCATGAATAATATTATTTTTAATTATCTAAATTATTTTTGATGTTTCCTCATTGTTAATTAATCTTGTGGATTTTTCTTACTATGAATTGTTTATAACTGAAGCTGAGAAAATCTCTCCTGACAAAAAAGATTCAGATTATTTTGCTTTGGCTTTGAAATTTGATTGTGCTATCTGGACTAATGATAAAAAGTTAAGGGAACAGGAAAGGGTTAAGATTTATTCTACTGAAGAGATAAATGAATTGATTTGAATGTATATTAAGTCATTAATTATAGGGATTAATGCCCCACGATTACTTAACATCAAGAACTTTTAGTTCTTGAGTGCTGTCAAGAATTAGTAAATTCTTGAAGTCCTAAGGATTAACTCCTCAACTTTTTCCTCAATAATTATTTTTGATATTTGCTAATTATTTCTTTTATTATCTTAAGAGAATCTCCCCTCGCTTCAACTTTAAAGTCATTGTAGATTGACATTTTACCATTCGGACCTTCAATATTCATTTCGGGATATGTTATTTCATCTCCACATTCTTGATATTCGATTGTAAAATCTTTTCCCTTTAAAGACCAAAACCAATGTCCCCATTCTTTATTTAAATAATAATCAAAAACTTTAGGCATTATCTTTTTGGATTCTAAATTAATTTTAAAATGCCAGAATCTTCCAAAAGTTTTGTCTTGGCTTATATCCCATTTTGATAACTGTTTTTTGAATTTACTTCCATCATCATTCATAACAAATTCTTGTGAAAACTTAAGAAGATGATTAAGCAGCTTTTTTCCAATACTATCGTCTTTAGATTCTATTAAATAGATAGTTTTTCCATTTAGCATTAATCTTGTGTTAAAATCCATATAAAATTAATATACCCAAAGTTTAAATATTTGTCTTTAGAGGTTCAACTTTCTTTCGAAGCACCTAACCATCTAGTAATACTCCCCTCAAGGGCATTTAACTAAAATCAAATTTATCAGCACGATAAAAAAGGTACTGTCAAGTTAAAGAGATATAGCAGAAAAATAATATATGAAATTGAATTAGAAATATAGATAAAACTAGATTAAAATTGATTGAGTAAATTTATCTTTGGTATTTTAAGATTATATGTGCCTTACTAATTTCATTAATTAAATTGATTTAACATAATTATTAAAAAATAAGTTATACACTGATAAGTTGACAATATCTTGTATTATAAATTAAGATATTTAAAAGATTATGTATTAATCTAAAAACTTAATAAGTGCATTTACAAACTAGTTTTATGAAAATAGCACACATATCCCCTGAATTTTATCCCGCAATAGGTGGAGTAGGACAAGTAGTAAGAGAGCTGGCATTACGCCAGGTTAAGGAAGGTCATGAAGTTCATGTATTTGCTCCAGCCTGGGATAAAGAAAAAAGAATAGCTTCTGGAGATGAAATAATTGACGGAATATATGTTCATAGATTTTTTTATTGGTTTAAAGCAGGAAATTTTGGAACTTTTTGGCCTGCTGTTTTTCCTAAATTAATTAAAGGTAAATTTGATGTGATACATAGCCATTTATTTGCACACGCACATTTTATTTTTTCAGCTATTGCAGCAAAGATTTCAGGAGCAAAACATATACATACAACTCACTGTCCATGGAGTGATGCCTATAGGCCATTATTCGGAAAAATTTTAATGTATCTAAGCTATAATGTTTTTTCTAGGATAGCTTTAAGATATACTGATAAAATAATACTAATAACTCCCTGGGAAAAAGAATTTATTTCTAGGTATGTTAGTGATAATAACAAATTAGTTGTAATTTCAAATGGAATGTCAAGTATATTTTTTAATAAAATAAAAAATAATGATTTTAAGAAAAAAAATAAAATAAAGAATAGTATAGTCTTATTTTTCGGTCGTTTAAACCCAACAAAATCTCCAGATAACTTTGTTAAAATTGCCAAGTTAGTTCTAAAAACTTACCCTGATGTTACGTTTGTAATAAGGGGGCCGGATGAAGGTATGAAATCAACTGTAAAGGAATTAATAGGAAATGAAAAAAGAATAATCTTAATGTCAGAAACTAGAGATAGAAATGAAATAATAAAAATGTATCAATCCTCTAGTATTTATACCTTACCAAGTTATAGGGAGGGTTTACCTTTAACTCTATTTGAAGCAATGGCTTCAGGACTCCCAATTGTTGCTACCCCTGTTAATGGAGTATCTTATGAAGTGAAAGATAATGAAAATGGATTTTTAGTTAATTACGGAGATAATGAAGGTTTTAAAGAAAGAATAATAAGCTTGTTGAAGAATAATAAGCTTAGAAATACAATTTCAAAAAATAATTTAAAAAAAGCAAAACAATATGATTGGGATATAATAAACAAAAAAATCATGCAATTATATATTTAAAATGGAAAAGGATAAAGTAAGTATAATAATAACTGCATTTAAAGAACCAAAAACTATAGGCAAAGCCATTACTCGGCTGGCTAAACAAAAAATAGCAAATGAAATAATTATAGTTGCTCCAGATGAAGAAACACTTTTAGAAGCCAAAAAATTAAAAAAATATTTTAAAGAAATTGTTTTGTTAAAAGATCATGGAGATGGAAAACCAGCAGCTTTAAACTTAGCTGTTAAAAAAGCTAAAGGTAATATTTTAGTTCTAACAGATGGTGATGTCTATGTTTCAGATAACTCTCTTAAATCTTTGATAGAGAAATTTAGCGATAAAAAAATTGGAGCTGTTTCTGGACATCCTGTTTCTATTAGTGATAAAAATAAGATGTTAGGATACTGGGGTTATATTTTAAGCTCTATAGCAGATGATTTGAGAAAAGACTCAATGAAAAAAGGTAAAAGAATATTTTGTTCGGGTTATTTATTTGCTATTAAAAAAGACCTCTTTCCAAAATTGGCTCCAGAAATACTTTCAGAAGATGGATATATTTCACATAAAGTTTATGAAAAAAAGTATGTCATAGATTATTCATCAGAATCAAAAGTCTTTGTTAAATATCCAGATAATTTTAATGACTGGATTAAACAGAAGAGAAGAAGCGTTGGCGGTTATAACCAAATAAAAAATCTTCTAGGAGCGAATATAAGATCATTTAGTCAGGAATCATCAAGTTTTTTTAAATTGTTTAAATATGTTAATTCAATAAAAGAAATGTATTTTCTTTTCACATTGTTTTTTGCTAGAGTTTACTTATGGATTATGATATACCTTGATATAAATATAAGAAAGAAAAGTCACAAAGACATTTGGGTAAGGATTGAAAGTACAAAATAAGCAAATAAATAAAAGGCTGTTTATTTTATGTTATTTATGGAAGAAAAATCAAAGAAAGATATAATTAAAAGTTGGTTAAAAGAAAGACATAATTTAGTTTTTTTAGGTATTATTATACTAACTATTCTAATTGGAGCTTACTATTTTTCACTAACTAAAACCCAACCATTATGGTGGGATGAATCTGACTATCTCGCATATGCTAAGAATCTTGCAGGGTATAATGTTGATTGGATAGTAACTAAAGATCATAATTCATTGTTTTCATATGTTGTTGCAATTTTTTTTATGCTTAGATTTTCAGAAACTCTCACTAAATTCTTCGTTGAATTTATTCCATATGTTTTAGTAATTGTATTAGTTTATCTAGTTGCAAGATCAATGTATAAGGATAAAAGAATTGCTCTGATTTCCTCTTTGTTATTTGCAGTTCAGTGGACTGTTTTGTTTACAGCTATGAGATTTCAAGTAGAGATTCCAGGATTATTATTTGGAATGTTATCAATATATGTATTTTGGAAAGGTTATGAGAAAAAAGAAAAGATTTTTGGATTAATAAATCATAATTGGGCAGTGCCTATAGCAGCAGTATTATCAATTATTACCTATTCAATGAGAAGAGGTTATTTCTTATTCGGTGCATTTTTATTTTTACAAATGATAATTTCAAAAAATTGGAAAAGTTTGGTAAAGGACAAATACAACTGGATAGCAGCTGTTATTTCTGTATTATTAATTTTTATAGTAGAAAAATTTATTTTTAGTGCAGGAATTGCAAGCGTAGCAGGAGGGTATGCACATTTTGATAGAGCAATCAATTTTTACCCTCTCCAAATTTTTAACTTATTCTTTAGTAATGCAGGTTTAGGATGGGCAAGTATATTACTTTATTTATTCTGGTTAGGGTTAATAGTTATTTTATTTAAAACAATTTTTTCATTAGGGCACATAAAAAAGGAATCAAACACTGAATTAAAATCAGATATTTTTGTTATAACAAGCATTATTATTACACTTCTTTTCTTTATTTTAGTATTAAGAGAGCCAGATAAAGCTAATTTTGGAGAGCCTAGGTGGTATTTTCCTCTTTTACTAGGAGCTTTGATTTGTATTTCAAAAGCTACAACAACTATTTCTGACTATGTAATAAAATACTCATCTAAGTATGGCAAGCAAATTGCAGCAGTTTTAATTATAGTTTTAGTAGGTTTTGGAGCTTATTATGAAATTTCATCTGCTAATTCAATTATAAAAAATAAAATACCCTCTTTTGAAGGAATAAAACAGGCAAGTCTTTACCTAAAAGATAATGCAAATGAAAATGACATAATATTAAGTGTACCAGAACCACAAACTGAATACTACTCAGAAAAGCATGTTATAAACCCAAATAAATGGGGTTATTGGGAAAGGTATAACATTCCATTTGAGCCATTTTTAGATGCAATTAGAAATGATACTAATGTTAAGTATTTATTAGTTTCATTTTCAGAGCCAAATCATCCAGAATGGATGAAAAAAGTAGCTTATGCAAATGTAAATGGGCAAACAGTTGTTGCTTCTTGGGAAATTCCATTTATGGATACAAAAGTTGATTTCTTAAATAATATCCAGGATGTAAAACAATCTAAGTCTTATGGAGATTTAACTTTCAACCTTGTTGGAGTAAAACAGGATGTGTTTATATACAAAATAGTTAGAAACTAATTTTATTTATTACTCTTAAAAAATCTTTTTTTATGTTTACTTCAGAAAATTTATTAACTGACTTTGAGATTTCTTTTTTGTTTAGTTTAGATTTTAAACATAATACTATCTTGTTAGCAAAGTCATCAGTAGAATAAGGTTTTGCTAAATATCCTGTTTTATTATCATGTATTGTTTCTTCAGGCCCTGCACCATCTTTCCAAGCAACAACTGGACAACCACAAGCCATTGCCTCTATAGGAGTTAATCCAAAATCTTCTTTTGGAGCAGACATTAGAAAACATTTAGCCATATTATACAAAGAAATAAGTTCATCATTAGAAACCCTACCAAGAATATGCACTTTTTTTTCTATGCCCAAGTTTTTTATAAGGCTTTTTATATTCTCTTCCTCTTCTATAGTGCCTGAGATAACTAAATCAATATCTAATTTTTTTTGAACTATACTAAATGCTTTTACTGCCATATCTGGCCTTTTGTCTTTTATCATTCTTCCATGAAGCAAAATATATGGTTTTTCCAGATTAAATCTTTCTAAATTTTTTACTGCATCTGCTTCCTTAATAATTTTAAAGTCTTTAGCTAGCATTGGATAAATTATTATTGGATTTATTCCGTATATTTCTTTTATTCTTTTAGCAGTGTACTTACTTATAGCTATAACAGCATCAGCATTCCTAATAGCTTTTTTGTCAATATTCCTCAAGTAATTACCAAATATTAAACCAAGTAAATAAGCAAATTTTCTTGGTAGATTGTTGGCCCATTTTAAACTTGTATTATATAAAAAATTTGGAGGATGATATAAATTTACGACATAAGGAGTATTATTTTTTTCCTTATTTTTTATGGCCATGATGGAATACATGAAACTATGGCTTATAATAAGGTCAGATTTGATTTTAACAAGCCTTTTTGAGAATAAGAGTGATGTAAGATATTGCAAAATTTCAGATTTTGTTTTAGATATTTGTTTGATAGGTATCATTTTGTTTAAACTTAGTTCTTTAAGGATCTTATCACAATTTTTTTCAGATATATAACTAAAAATAAGTTCTACATTATATAAATTATATAATGAATTGGCTTGAAAAAACATAACTCTTTCTAATCCTCCAAGTTCCTTCAAAAAATCATACCCTAATATTATTTTTTTCTTCATTTTACTTTCTTTTAGCTCTTAGCAACCATCCTTGTTTTGTATCTGTTCTTTTTAATTTTGCAATTATTCCCCCAATAATGGTGATTAATAACCAAAGATTAGAATATAATCCACTAGAAAAACCCATTTTCCATGAATTAAACATAATATATGTTCCAGAACTAAACTGGTATTTTTTAATATTCTCACCTTTTTTCTCTAACTGATTTCTTGCAACACCTGTTCTTATTTTTTGTTTTAAAATGTCATTTAGCCTTATTTCATCATAAATAGCAACCATTCTAGGTATATTTTCTTCATTTGAAATGACTATTTCAAAACCCTTATTTTTAATATCTCTAGTTCTCTCAAAATCATCACCTAAAGATAAATTTTTTTCATAAAATTCTTTTCTGAATATGTTTGTTAAAAACATTGCTGGCTCTTTTATATAAGATAAATCTCCTATTTTTTCAGTAAAATTTTCTTTTTGAGATTTTATCCAGAAATAGTTTCCATAAGCTACAACTTTATACCAAATGTTAGCCAATTCTAATTTATTTTCATCCCATTCAACTGGAAAAGACTCTGCAATGCCACCTATTTTTTCATTCCTAAAAATCATCAAAAATTTTTTTAGACTATTTTTATCATTAAATCTAAATATCCAATCAGCATCATTTATTATAATTATATCTCCTTTAGCTCTTTTTATCAAATAATCAACAACTTCTGGTTTACCAGATCTGGTTTTCAAATTAAAATACTTAAATCTTTTTGACTTTGATGAAAAAGACTTAACTATTTTCTCAGTATTATCTGTACAACCATCTAATCCAATCAAAACTTCATACTCATTATACGGAAGTTTTTCCAAGTTACTTAAGGTTTTTCCAATAATCTTTTCTTCATTATGTGCCGGTATAACAAAAGAAACTTTAATTTGCTCCATTATTAAATTGTTAATTTTATTTAGTATTTTTAATAACTTTAAGCTTAAATACTATTTGTGATACTGGAAGAACCTTGCAAAGAAACAATTCAGTAAATAAAGGTGAAATATTCAAGATAGGATTAAGAATAGGATTAATCCAAGTTTGATTTATTCTTGTCGCGGTAAGTTTCTTTTCTATGACCTTAAATCTAACTTGGTTAGAATAATAATCAGAATTATTTTCTTCATGGTATATGAAAAGTGACGAACTAAAATAATTTTTATGGGTTAAATCTGAATATGCTGTAAAATGGCTCCAATGTGGAACACTGATTATTACTAATGCTCCAGGTTTAGAAATCCTCCATATTTCCTCAACAACTTTCAGTGGGTTGGACAAATGTTCTAAAACATGATGCATCTCAACAATATCAAAACTGTTATCTTTAAATGGGTAAGGATATTTTTCTAAATCATGAATAGCATCAACACCAGGTAATTTTTTAATGTCGAGATTAATATAACCTCTTTTTATGTCATTACCACATCCTAAATGTAATTTATTTTCCATTTTAAAGAGTGTGGTGAAATTTTAATTTTTCAGGTATTTTATCATATAGTCTAACTATGAATTTAAAAGGAGAATATGTTAATCTTAGTCTTACAACAGATAAAAACATTTTTATTGGAACTTTTGTAAGATTGATTTTACTACCTTGTTTATCAATCCATTTAGTAGGAACCTCTTTAATTTTAAAGTTATTATTAACTAATAAATATAACATTTCTATATCAAAAGCCCACTGAGTAAAACTCATATTTGTTATTAAGAAATCTATTGCCTTATGGTCAAAAATCTTAGCTCCACATTGGGTGTCTGAAAAAGGCAAGAATAAGAGTGACCTAACAACAAGATTAAAACCTCTGTTGGTTAATTTTCTTGAAAAACTAGTTTTTACATAAGAATCTTTTAATCCTCTACTGGCAATTACTCCATTATTGTTTTTGATAGACTTTACTAATTTGTGAAATTCTTCTGGAGGAGTGGCCATATCAGCATCTACAAAACCAATTAATCCTTTATTTTTTTCTAAAGCATACTTAAACCCTTCAATTATCGCAAAGCCCTTACCACCCTTTTTGAAATTTAAATGTTTTATTTTATTGTTCAATTTTTCATAATCAATAACAACTTTTTCAGTGTTATCAGTCGTACCATTTATCACAACAATAATTTCATAATCAATAGTCTTGTTTTTATTTAATGAATTAAAGTAGTTTGAATACTCTTCCAATGTGTTGCCTATTCTTTTCTCTTCATTATAGGCAGGGATTATTATGGACACTTTTTGCATAAAACTAGTAAAAAACATATATTTTAAAGATATCTATAAAAAACATAATGTCAAGATACTTGGCAGAAAACTCCATAATAAATTATGGAGTTGTATCTTGAGCATCCAAAAGTCTACTAAAATTAACTCAAAGACTTTTTGATTTTAAGCATTAAAAATCGATTGTTTTCTTGGACCAAAGTCTATGTAATAGACTTTAAATATTCAAATAACCGAAAATATATATGGGTGATAAAAATACACTTGACAAGATAATAGACAGATTATTTAATCTTGATAGAAATTTCATTTATGTAATTTTAATAGCTTTATTTGGGTTTATACTTAGGTCTTTAACAGCTTTAAGAACTAAGTTTAGTGCAGATGAAATGGTGCATGGTACACATGCTATAGGATTCATAAGTTCTGGAAAATTACAGATTATGGATGAATCAGCAGTATGGTTTTGGTTAACAGATTTTTTTATGAGGACTTTTGGAGTTAATGTTTTTGGTATTAGGTTTGCTTCTATATTCTTTGGAACACTTGCCATAATTGTGGTATACCTAATATGTAAAGAATTGTTTAATAAAAAAGTAGGATTAATTGCCGCATTTGTCTCAGCAATATCTTCATATCAGCTAGACATGATGGAAGCTGGAATGGATACAACTATGGTTTTTTTTGTGTTGTTATCATTATATTTCTTTATTTTATCAACAAGGAAGGAAAATAAGATTTACTTTTACCTTATATGGGTGTCTGCAGGAATTGCAGTTATGGTAAAACCAATAGGATTATTATTTTTAGTGCCTTTAGGTTTGTGTAGTATTTATTATCATTTTTATAAGTCTAAATCAATAAAGATTAAAGATTATATTTTTGTAATTATCCTGTTATTTTTAATTTTTACACCAGTTTTAACATTCAATTATTTGCTGTATAAAGATAAAGGAATTTTAGACTTGCAATTTTCTAGATTTACAAGAATCTCAGTCGATACTTACGCATCAATCGCTCCGACAATAGAAGGTTTTAGTTTCAAAACACTTTTGATAGATAATAACAATAGACATAGGCCGGGATTTGTAGAGGGATTTTTATTTATGTATTTCCAGGAGTCTCTTTTTATACTGATATTTGCTTTAATTGGTTTATTTTTTGTTGTAAAAAACAAAAATAAATTTATTCTTGTATTACTAGCAACATTTTTACTCCCATTTATGTTTTTGGCAGGAACGTCTTTATTACCAAATCACTTTGTTTTTACAAGTTACTATGCAGTAATATTATCAGGTTATGGAGTTTACAGTTTGTCTTTATTACTTAAGAATAAAAAGTACCAAAGGATTTTCATTTATGTGATAATTATTTTAATATTAATAACTTCTTATGTAAAAATATCTAATGGAGATTCAAATGGTTTTTTAGGCACTAAAAATGAGCTAGGTCAAATGATTGATTTTAAAGAAACTAACATTGATAAAAATGCTTTTGTTTTGGTAGACTCTAGGATTTATAGGGGGAGAATAGCATTTATGTTTTGGGATAGGCATTATCTTGAAGGTAATGCCTTTATAGAAGTTTTAAGAAATAATGATAAAATTCCAGGTCAAGAAGTTCCAATAGATATTTATTTTGTTGAATGTGTTCCAGATGATTGCGGATGGGGAGGAGGAAAAGTAACTGAAGATTTTAATAAGTCAATGGAAGACTTGGTTACCGTATTTGGAAGTCAGGATAGTTATGTTAAAACAATTAATAGTGTTAATGGAAATCCTTATTTTAAAATATATAAAAAGACAATTTATTTAAAATCAGGAATAATTCCGGTCTCTGATTCACTTAAAGAATGGTTTTTTTATCCAGTAAATTATCAGCCCAATAGTAGAATATTTGACAATTATCAGACCCATACTCTTTATGATACACTTATAGATCAAGCAGCGCATGCAATTTTATACATAATAATATTTATATCTGGTTTATTGGCTCTTTTAGTAATTTATTCATTGTATAAAGAAGGGTAAAATGAAAAAAGAAAAGTTATCTATAGTTATTCCAGTGTACAATGAAGAAAAAACTATAACTGAAATAATAAAAAAAGTTCAGGCAGTAAGAATTCTTGGAATAGAAAAAGAAATTATAATTGTTAATGACTGTAGTAAAGACAGTTCTGATAAAATAATTAAAAATCTAATTAGAAAATATAAAAATATAAAATATTTTGAGCATAAAATAAACAAAGGAAAAGGAGCAGCTTTAAGAACTGGATTTTTGCATGCAACAGGAGATTATGTTGTTATACAAGATGCAGATTTAGAATATAACCCTGAAGATTTCAAAAGGCTAATAATTCCTATAAAAGACAAAAAAGCAGATGCTGTTTATGGATCAAGGATGCTTGGTAAGATAGAAGGATTTCAAATAACCTCACATTACTATGGAAATTTATTTTTATCTTTTATAACTGGATTATTATACAATAATAAAATAACTGACATGGAAACGTGCTATAAAATGATGAAAAGAGAAGTTATTAAAAATCTAAACCTAAAATCAAATAGTTTTGATATAGAACCTGAAATAACTGCTAAAATAATAAAAAAGGGGTATAAAATAATAGAAATACCAATAAATTACAAATCAAGGAGTTTTTTAGAAGGAAAGAAAATTCATTGGGATGACGGTCTTTTTGCACTTTGGACATTGGTAAAATATCGTTTTTTAGACTAAATAAGTACTTATAAATACTATTTTTTTAAAAATTACATGGAAAAATGGACTGGAAAAATCGAAAGACCAATTAGAGTATGGACAAATCCAAAGCTTACTGATGATATATATTTACATTTCTCAGAAGTTTTAAAAGACATAAAGAAATATTCCCCAGAAATAAGAGGTAAAGTTCTGGACTTGGGTGCAGGGAAATCACCATATAAAAAATTTTTCAAAAATACAAGTGAGTATTTGAGATTAGATAATAGAGACTATAAAGGTATAGACATAGTTGCAGACATAACAAAAAAATTACCAATAAAAGATAAAAGTTTTGATAGTGTGGTTTGTATACAAGTGTTAGAACATGTTAAAGACCCAGAATTTGTTGTGAACGAAATATGTAGGATATTAAAAAATAATGGAAGGTGTTTGTTAACTACCCACATGGCTGCTCCGCTTCATGGAGAACCATATGATTACTATAGGTTTACAAAATATGCTTTAGAAGATTTATTTAAAGATTTTAAATATGTAGAGATAAAAGAAAGTGGAGGAGCAGCTCTTTCAATATTCCAGCTTATAATTTGGGGGGTGTCTGAGAAATTGCCTTTATTTATTGCTAAACCAGTGATATTTACTCTTAATTGTTTTGGAAAAATATCTGATAAAATTTTTTATAGTGATGTTTTTACAATAAATTACACTGTTCTTGCCATAAAATAATTAATTATTTATGCAAAATTATAGACCCAATAAGGAAAAGTAGGGAAGAAACTAAGAAAGCGAGAGAAAACTCTTTTAGTGAGCTATGGAAAATAAATAATAAAATTATAGATATTGCAAGGAGAATAAAGAAAACATAAGGATTTTTCGGATTTTTCTTAGATACTTTATGTAGAATATTTAGATTGGCGAATGATAATATTGCAGTTGAAAGACCAAGATAGAATAATATGCTTGAAGATTCCAGTATATTTTTCCCAGAAAAAATTTCAATTATAAAATCTGGAAAGAAATAGAATAATATTAACCCTATGAATGCTATTATAAATAGAAGAATAAATGCATTAAGATATATATTTCTTGTGTCTTCTTGGTTTTGACTTTTTTCAGTAGTTATTGGAAACATAGCTTTGCTTATTGGTTGAGTCCCCCAAAATATTGCCTTAGATAATATTGCAGCAATTGTATAAAAACCAGCCATTTGTTTATCAAAAACCAACTGGGCTATAAATATGTCTATTGTATAAAAAGCAAGTAAAGGGAATGTGACTAAAAATACTGATTTTGAATCCTCTTTAAATTTAATTACTTCTGCTTTTTTTTCTTCATACCAAACAACATTTTTTATTTGCGCAAAAGAAAATATTAAAGCAAGAAAAGTTCCAAGAACAGCCCCAATAATCGCACCATAAACTCTCCAACCAATAAGAACCAAAATAATAGAAAGCAAGACTTTTATAGAGGATTCTGTTATTAGATTAAAACCAAGAGAGTAGAATTTCTTTTTTCCTTGTAGTATTCCTCTAGTTATGGGAAGAAAAAGTAATATAAATATAAATAACCCATTAATTATAATCAAAGTATATGGTATGTCTTTTAAATAATAAAGAAGTAATCCAAGTAATAAATAAAATATAAAAAATATACCTGTTAAAGGACCGATTTTTTTATAAAATCTTTTAGTGATATTTTTTAAGTATCCATTATCTTTCTCAGTGGCACTCGTCTTAGCAAAAATATTTTGTATTGATTCTCCAAATATACCTAATATATAAACCAAATAAAAAAGTGCACCCAAAATACCATAATCTGAAATTGATAGCAACCTTGCCATTGATGCTTGGAATATAAAATTTAAAAAGCTATACAAATTAAAAACTATAAGGAGAATAAAACTTCCTTTTATCAAATCTTTATCAATTTTCCCCATAACTAGAATATACCTCTTATGAATATAAAAAATCCAATTAAGATTATTATAATTTGAAATGTCCAGATAAAAATAGTAACTTTTTCCTCATTAGCTTTTAATTTTGTTTTATTTAATAGCCATATTGCTACGTGATTCAAACTGTATATTTTATCATACTTTAGGTTTAAATTACCTTTACTATCTGGTTTACCAAAACTTTGTTTTATGAGTTTACCTCTTAATTTTAATACAGTTTCAATTATATATGGGATGAAGAAAAAAACTGCAATTTTTTCAAAGTTGCCCATTATGGCCATTATTGCTATTAATCCTCCAACAGAATATGTCAAAGCATCTCCTGGAAAAATCTTCGCTGGATTATAATTAAAAAATAAGAACCCACATAAAGCAAAAATCATACATAAAGCAACAACCGTTAACCAAGGACTTCCAGTTAAATATGAGACTATAGCTAACGCTGTCAGAATAATTATTCCCTGCCCTGTTTCTTCTCCATTAAATCCTGCAAGGAAATTAAATGTAGTAACTGAACCAATTATTCCTATTGGAATAACCAAAAACGGATAAAAAATTCCCAAGTCAGTATTACCTATGAATGGCAATCCAACAACAGATTTACCTGCATTTATTGCAATTAATGGAATAGATGAAACTGCTACAAGAAGTATTCTAGTCCTCCTCCTCAATCCTCCATGCCTCCATCCAAGAAGGTCGTCAATTAAGCCTATACCTCCAAGCATTAAAACAACTGTTAATAAAGCAAATATTTCAACCAGGAAATGGTTTTCTGTATTAAGTAAAAAAACTCTATATGCAATATAAAAAAGTACTCCAATAACAAACCCTAATAAAACAATTAAACCCCCAGATCCAGCAGCATATGCTTTTCCAAATTTGTTCATATCTTCCCAGATTAAACCTATACTTTTTGCTTTCTTAATCCATGCAGGTATTACTAATAAAACTACAAAAAAACTCAAAGCAAGAGGTATTACAATTCTTAAGTCAAATGTCATTTTCTAAAATTTTAGTTCATCGGGATAATTTATCTTAAGATAATCTCCATTAACTTTTATATCTTTTGGATAATTTATTTCCCATATTTTTATAGGCCCAAAAAAGTTTCCTTGGAAGTACATATAATCACTTGCATCAATTCCTTGTGATCTTAATGCAGTTGTAACTACAGATGGTTCAGAATGAACTAATTTGAAATTTCCTTCTTCCCCAAATAAGTATTTTCTTGCTAAGAAAGAGTCTATAGTTCTTGGACTTAAGTAAAATGCTGCACCCATTTTAGTTACAGATATCTGATTATTTGTTTGACTTAAAGAATCCATTAAAAACAAACCTGCATTAATTCCACTACCAAAATCAATTAATTTATTATTATAATAAACATACCTTAAGTTAACACTTATCTGATTTCCATTATTTATGATTAATGCCTTTGGTTGTTTTATACTTTGATTTAATTCATAAACTAGAACTGCCCCTATAATTGAATTTTCTTTTATTAATAAAGTTCCATCTTCCAAAGTTACATCTTCATCAAGAGGTATTCCTGTAGGATATATGTAAATTAATCCATCTTTTGTTTCTTGCGTTTTTTTAACATCCATATAAAGAGTTGATATGAAACTTTGTCTGTCTAAACTAGTGTCTGAACCTATTAAGCTATAAGCTCCATATTTTCCAATCTCTGTAGAATCTATTAAATAGTGCGTTACATTATGAGAATACAAAAATTCTAAAGTTTCTTTATCATTAGGGCTAGTTAAAACATATCTTCCCATTAAATGATTCCAATAAGAAATTGCATTACCTCCATCTAAAACTGTAGCTCTTTCACCTATACTTTGTATCCAATACCCATAGTCCCACCAATGACCAAAAACTGCATTTTCAGGAGTATTTTCTCTTACCCAAAACATAGCTTTTTGCCATTGTTGGTTATAGTATGAAGGAGCATAATTTTCAGACTGTGAAGCTGTTGTTTGGTAAAATTGCAATGCTGAAAAAGATAGTATTAATATTAAAATTATAGACAAGCTTAAGTAAGTTTTATTTTTATCATCTTTAGTTGACTTTTTAGCTAGAGAAATAACAAAGAAAGAGACTATCATAGATGTAATTGGAACTAAAACCATTATAAGCCTTACAGCTCCTCTTGCTGATATTATAGCAAAGAAGAAAAATGCCAATACAAAAATCATACTAAAGTCTATTTCTTTTATTACCGATTTTTTGCCATTATTGTAATACTTAAAATAATAATATGAAACAGTTAAAAATAAAACAATAAACCCTAAAGCATATAAAAATAAGCTTGAAAAATTTACCCCATTAAACGTGCTGTTGCTAGAATATCTACTAAATATTATTGCTATTAAAAATACAGCATACGATAAGGTTAGTATAATCTTATCTTTTTTAACAAATTCATCTAGTATATAATAAAACAAATATATTGATCCTGCAAAAAATAACCAGAAGAATATAGGAAGATTAAATATTACAGGCCCAAATTCATATGCCCATTCATTAAAAAAAGGTTGCCTGTTTTCAGCAACTGTTTGTATTAGCCTAGAAGTAGCTGGTTTTACTAAACTAGAAATAACATTATTAATTTCCCCAATTATCCAAGAAGGTCCGTAAATAATTAAAGAAAAGATTATACCTAACAAGATAACAATAGTTAATGAAAAAACTTCTTCTGGTATTTTTTTAAACTTCCTTCTGTATGTTTCTTTAAACTTTGTTCTAAAGACTAGCTTATGTATAACCATTGTTAAAAACAAAGCAATAGAGGAACCAGTAGTTATAGCTGTTAGTAAATTTATAGGAGCATACCTCATTGAAAAAGGTACCATAAAGACAAAAGATGATAATAACCATACCCCAAAAGTAATTATATGTTCTTTTTTAACCTGCCCAAATAAGAAAGATACTGCTACAGAAATTAATAATATTAAGAATATATAATTGTATCCTCCCCAAGTTATAGCCATACAACCAGTAGAAATTCCTGCAAGCAATGAAAAAATTATCCTGTAGTTTATTTTTTTGTTTTTCCAAGATTTTATGAAAAAATAAAAAGCCATAAATAGAAAGAAAAATGCTACAGATTCTTTCTCAGGTATACCTGCAATAGTTCTTGGAAGTAATGGTGGTAAAACAATAAGAAAAAATGAAGCTATTAAAGCTATTAGATTTGGGTATTTTTTATCTTTAAATCTTTCACTAAATATTTCTCTTGTTAATAAGAAAAATGCAATTACTGTAAGACCAAACATAAAGACAGGCATTATTATTGCAGAATAAGTAACTGTAATTTCATCAGGATTACCTGGTAGGAATTTTATCAATGAAACAGGTAACCTTAAAAGTGTCTCATGAAAAAATGCTATTAAATAAGGAACTAATTTTAATTCTCTTGCAGTATTATATCCTAATGGCGCATATCTCATGTAGTCTACTACAGGTAAACTACCGTTCGTAACTATCTCCTTTGCCCATCTTAGAAATAAAAAAGGGTCTAAGTCTGGTCCAAGGGTCCAGCTACCAGTTGATACATCTTTTAATTTAGAAATGTTGAGAGAACGAACATACATAGATATCCAAACAAGCCAAACTAATATGGGGTAAACAAAAAATTTTTCTTTATGGTAGTAAATTAAAAGTGAGGATATAGCAAGCGAAATGCTAAGTAAAAACCAATTTAGACTTTCAATGCTAGAATAAAAAATTGATAAAATAGGAATATTTATAGAGAATTTAGTTAAAAAACTAAAAATTAATGCTATAGCTGTAAGGATTACCAAAACAGACAAGAATTTATTTTTCCTAGAAAAATCTATTATTTTCTCTTTTCTTAGTTCAGCTATTTCCTTGTTATTTTCCATGTGAATTATTCTTGCATTTCGTCAAGTAACTCTGAAGCACTCTTTTCCCTTTCAATACAATTTGTATTTCCACAGTTTGGACAAACTTTTGGAGTCACTTTTACTTCCATTGAAAAAGAGTAATTACATCTTTTACACCTAAATTTTGCCATCTTAGAGATTAGAAAATGTAGTATTAAAATGTTTTTAGTCTATATTATATCATTAAAAAACTAGAAAAGCTTTGGAGTTAAGAATACCTCTATTAAGCCTGCAATTACTAAAATTAATATGGCAACAACTATTAAGATAATTGAATCATAAATAATGTCCCAAAACCTAGATGTTTTAAACTCTTTTCTAACTATGGCTAACCCTATTATTCCTCCGGCTAAAGTACCTATAAAATAAGCTGCAATTTCTGGAATACCATGAATCATATACCTACCTAAACTTAATGGTAAGCTATAAATATCAGATTTAGCAAAAATAACCATTGCTGCAGCAATAACTGTAGCATTCCATGAAAGAATAAATATGCCTCCTGCCCCAAATATTACTGAAAAAACTACTGCAAAAATTAAAACATAAAGATTATTTGTAAGTATTCCACCAAATAACCTCCCACCACTTATTTCTCCTGTTACAAATCCTGTTCCACTTACCCCTTCTTTAATACCATGCTCATTAACACAACCCTGGTAATTTTGAGGACTGTTTATTGAACAATAAGTTTCTATTTGAGCTCTAAAATTATCAGGTGAACCTAAAACTATATACCAAAATGAAAAAGCAATTATAAAACCAACAAACAACCATAAAAAGGCATTTATAGCCTTGCTATGCTCTGTTAAAAGACGTATTCCTCTAAGTGAAGCACTTTTATTTTCCTCCATTCTAATAGTATAATATACATAAGGCATAGAAAACATAACAGCAAATGTTACAATTATCATACCAGAATATTTAGATAAAACAGGATCACTTGCAAATATCCAATTAACTAAAATAACTGAAAGTGTTGCATAAAAAATACCTACAAAGAAAAGTTCCCATGGCCTCCTCTCAGATCTTCCTGGACTTAAAAGCATTTCTAACATAACTATTGGAAGAATTTTATCTTTTTAATATTATACTTTTAGTAAATATTATTTTCATTCATAATATTATCAAGTTCTTTGTTTATAGCATCTATATGCATGGATATTTCTGGTTTTATAGTATTAAATTTGCTTATCTGGTTTTCAATGACCTCTTTTATCTCGCCAAAAGTTTTTGGAACTAAGATTTTTGAACCAACATCAACCATTATTTCTTTCTTCACAACTGACTTAATGTATATCCCTTTTCCAAACTCACTAAAAATTTCATTTTCTTTAGTATTTTCTAAATATTCTAAGTCTTTCTTGATTAAGTCCAATTCTCCTATTTGTTGTTCGATAATTTTTAATTGCTCCTCATACTGATTAACTTGATTTTCAAGTATTTGCAACTTCAAAATTTCTTCCTGTTTATTTTTTGTTTGATTTTTTACCATTTTTTGTTTTTGGAAACCTTTCTTAAAGGTTTATTCTAAACAACCTTTAAAACTTTTCTTAATACTGTACTAAAAACTATTGAGAATATTAAATACATCCATAGCCATGTAAGAAATCCGAAAAATTTAAAATCAGGTATTTGAGCAAAATAGTCTACAAACCATCTAAATAATAAAACTAAAGGGATACCTGTATAGATTATAGGTCTCATGGAATGTTTCATCATTTCACCCATAAATTCAAACTGCTTTTTATTGAGTTCCATTATTTTATCTGGCTGATTTTTGTATTGTTTCATATCTTCAGAAAGCTTTTTTTGTTCAGCCTTTAAACTTCTCATAGTTTCTTGGTCAGTACCATATTTTTGAATTAAAGTTGTCATTAATGTAATTATCAGTGTTATTGCTAACATTCCAATTGTTACATGCCAGTTTAATAAACTGCCAAGAATAGGATCTAAAATATAATGTATTGCACTACTTATTTGAGGTACAACATTCCATAATGAAGCAATTGCTAAAGAAGCAATCATAACAATTGCAATTCCTAAAAAACTACCTTTTTTGTCCATGTTATTAAGAACTAAACACCATTTTTAAATTTACTTGATTATTTTATTGAGAAATTAAAATTAAATAAGAATTATAATCTTGTTACTACTAATAAATTAATAGTAAGAGAAAGGTTTATAAACTAAATATTTTTACATAAAACATGGAAAACTATGTTCAATTAATACCTAGAGAAATAAGAGAAGCAAGCAGGCCTAGAGCTAGATTTTTATCAAGTGAAGAACAAACTAAATATGATGAAGCTGTTAAAGAATTTAATTCAGAAAAGGCAAGAAAAACCTTAGCTGTTTCTCAAAAGGGATCAAATTTACCTAAAGTTATTTTATTAAATAATCTAGGAATAAGAACTGCAAATACTTCTCAATTGTACAATATTTGGTATGCAAATTCTGGTTTTCTAAGTGGAACTTATGAAGATGTTGCTAGTGTTGTTTTAAGAAGTAATGGAGATTCTCATAATCCAAATGATTTATTAGCAAAAGAGCTTGCTAAATCTATTGATAGAAGCTTTGAACATTCTTATGTTTTAACTGGGTTAAAATTAAAAGAAGATGATAATTCTCAATATGGATTGATTTTAGTTCCTGGGAAAAATTTTGAATATTTTAAAGCTCCTGAATTAGATCATTTAAATAACCAAAAAAAATTTTCGAGAGTAGATGAAAGAGGAATACCAATATTTGAAGATAATGGATCTAAAACTTTATATACAAGACAAGACGGCCTTTCGAGGTTTTTCATCTACGGGTACTCGTACTTGTTCTCCTACAACTGGCTCTTGTCTGATTCCGACTCGGATGGTAGGGTGGTCGTCGTTGACGCCGAAGGCGTCGCGCCAAATTTAGAAGATTACATAGCAAACCTTAATCAAGAAAGAACAAGATTAAAAGCTGAAGTTGATGTTAGATATGCAACTGCAATAGGTATTTTGCAAGATAAAAAATAATAAATACTTCTTATTTTTTCTAATATTCCTAGTCATTTAATGGCTGGGCCACACGTCAGTGTATTAACACATTATTTAGATTTATTTTAAGTTATGAAATACAGAAGTTCCTTGCGAGGAACTTCAGTGAAGAAATACCTTGAATTATTAAGTATTTCCCAATTGATAAGCTGGCTACATCCTTTCGAGGCTTTACATCAACAGGAACTCGAACTTGAACTCCAACAACAGGAACTTGTCTAATTCCAACTCGAATGGTAGAATGGTCCAGCTGGCTAGTTATTTAATATGGAATATAATAATCTTTATCCTGAAATTTATAATTTGAGCAATCTACTTTTAGCTTGGAGAAAAGCAAGAAAAGGAAAGACAAAAAAACTATATGTTAAAGAGTTTGAAAAAGATACTCTCAGAAATTTACTTTTATTGCATGAAGAATTAAAAAATGAAACTTATTTTCCTAAAAAATTAAAAATATTTATTTTAAGAGACCCAAAGACTCGCAAAATTGCTAAATCAGATTTTAGAGATAGAATTGTTCATCATGCTTTAGTCAGAGTTTTAGATCCTATTTTTGATAAATCATTCATTTATGATTCATGTGCAAACAGGAAGGGAAAAGGTAATTTATTTGCATTAAAAAGACTAGAGAAATTCAAAAGAAAAGTTACAAATAACCTTAATTCAGAAGCATATTGTTTGAAAGCAGATATAAAACATTATTTTGAAGAAGTTGATAGAGATATATTAATAAAACTGTTAAGAAAAGAGATTAGTGATGAACAAACTATTATATTAATTAAAAAAATAACTGATAATAACGCGATTAGAGAGAGAGAGAGAGAGAGAGAGAGACGG